>Ga0126342_10009704_pt1 | contig 17246 bp, 13 predicted proteins | sample Cyp1metagenome_FD_92528 | JGI IMG/M metagenome (GOLD analysis project Ga0126342, IMG submission 92528) | Coral microbial communities from Lord Howe Island, Old Settlement Bay, Australia - Cyphastrea 1 metagenome | ecosystem: Host-associated > Invertebrates > Cnidaria > Coral ... | reverse complement strand
TCTTATCCTTTTTTATCCTTTTTTATCCTATCTTATCCTGTCCTATCCTATCTTATCCTATCTTATCCTATCTTATCCTATCTTATCCTATCTTATCCTATCTTATCCTATCTTATCCTATCTATCTTTCTATCTATCTATCCATCCACCTATCTATCTATCTATCTATCTGTCTGTCTATCTATCTATCCATCCATCTATCTATCTATCTATCTAATTAATCTATCTATCTAATTAATCTATCTATCTAATTAATCTATCTATCTAGTTAATCTAGTTAATCTATTAATCTATCTGATCTAATCTAATCTAATCTAATCCTATTCTATTCTATTTCTATTCTATTCTATTCTAATTCTATTCTATTCTAATTCTAATTCTATTCTAATTCTAATTCTAATTCTAATTCCCATTCTATTCTATTCTATTCTATTCTAATTCTATTCTAATTCTATTCTAATTCTATTCTAATTCTATTCTAATTCTATTCTAATTCTATTCTAATTCTATTCTAATTCTATTCTATTCTATTCTATTCTATTCTATCTATCTATCCATTGCACCCATATCCTATGTTGGAAGATATCATCTTCCAAGCCCAATCAAATTAATAATTGGGGTTTCATCTTACCGAAACCAATTGGGGGTCCAACCAAGCTTGGGAAAGTAGTTTGGGCACTTGCTTATCAACTGACCCGTGAAGGTTGCAGGATTTCGGCCGCTTTTGCTGTCACAACTTCTGCAACTTTTGCAGGGTGCCTATCAATTTTCACTTGTTGTTTGCTAGTTTTACATAGTTTTTCATGCTCCAATGTCTCAGGAGTACCCAATTTGGCCCATCTTCAAAAACATGGGTGTTTGCAAATTTGTAGGCAAAGGCTCCGCTCAGGAGCAGCTTTTCAAAAACCATGTCATGTTGTGACCTTGGTGTCTTAAGGGTTCTCCCAAAAGTGGGAGGTACCTAGGTGACCCACCTAGGTGACCCACCTAGGTGACCCACCTAGGTGACCCACCTAGGTGACCCACCTAGGTGACCCACAAAACCACCGGTCACCGGTGACGTTTGGCAGGTCGAACTTTTGCAGAGGATGCCAATGGACATCCGATTGGCCAGTGAGGGAGTGACCGTACAGCAGTAATGTTTTTTTTTTTTTTTTTCGGGGGTTGGGGGGGTGGAGGATTTTTGGTTTGAATCATGATGTTTTACAGCATTTTAAGAGCTTTAAACCCAGAAGTTCCAGAAGAATGGCAGACTTAATCTGCAAACCAGACAATTTTACTCTTGGAAATGTGGGTTGTATCAACATGTTTGACCAATTTGCAATCGAAAGCTGCACACGGTCCAGAGCTGAGGTCGCCAACGCAACGTCACAGAAGTTGTGTTTGCTTGATCACCTGGTGCCGGGCTCAGCCGAAGCCTCTGAGGATCTTGGAATCCAATGGGTTGAGAGCACCTTTTGGCCGGGAAAAAACCTCACCCCTCGAATTTGTGTGGACATTGACCTGACCCGGTCAGCCACCATAGTCCGATGCTAAAGTATAACACCATACCGCCATACCCTGAAACGCCTTTCTGGATGCTGCCAGGTGGGCTCATGGCACGTACAGGTCCGGAGATGTTGGTGATGTTGCGGTGGCGAACAATCCCGAAGTTGAAGTGAGCATGTGATTGCAGGGCATGAGTCTATCTCTCGCTCTCTATGTATAACTATATACAAACATATATGTATGTATGAAATGTATGTATATGCACATATATATATATACATGTATATATATATATACATATCATATGTAAAGTATAAATGCGCGGATCCGAAGATAGTGTTTTGCACCCATGCTGCGAAGAGAAAGGATTATGAAGATGGGTCAGAATTCTATGATTCAACCCACAATGGATATCAATGGATGCCATATGGGTGATTAAAGATCCATGGCAACCAGCAATTTTCATGCGAACATGGAGCTTTGCTATGGGCTTTGATACCTTTGCATCAGATATAGCAGTATAGCAACCCAGAAAGAGATACAAGGTGTAATTTACCTGTTTTTTTTGAAATTGCTTTGGTAAGATCTTACAAGTACCCTCTGGTAATTTAACATAGCTATTGAAAATGGCCATTTATAGTGAGTTTCCCATTAAAAATGGTGCTTTTCCATAGCTATGTTAAATTACCAGAGGGTATCTTTTTGACGTTACTGTTGATAGTTGCATATGGCTTTGTCTGAAAATGAGGTACCCTCTGTAAAATCCACTAGTCAATCATCCCAAAACTTCCCCTTGAAGCTGCCATACATTGGGGGGTAGTCCCCTCAGACAACCCCCAAGTATCATTGAAAGTTGGTGACTTATATCCCTGCCTTTTTTTCCGTATTATATCCAGTTTTCTTATCCCTAATATGTCACCCACTACATAAAATATGCCCATTATATCCACTATATCTCCATCATATCCCATAAGCCCACCATACAATAGCCCTATAAGATGGTTGGTAGATATGTCAGAAGTAGCTAAGTGCTTAGTAGGTAGGTTAGAATCGAAACATAACTGACTGTAGCAAGGGATATACTAATCTTTGCCATTTCTGGCAATATCCAGGTACATCTTGGCTTTATATCCCCATCACTTACATCTGTGCTTGTATATGTATGTACATATCTATATCCACAGAATATCACCATGATACATCCATATTGTGTTTCGTTCACCATTTTACATCCATTATTAATATCCATTGTACATATATCCATTATACATCCATATTTATGCCCCCAAAAAACATCAGTCGAACATTTCCATGCTTGCCGTGGGCACATTGCCGCAGAACGCCCTGGGCATCGACGGGGTGACGGTCTTGCTGCACGTCTCAGATAGGCGCGCCATGGCGCGCCGTCGCGTCGAATGGTGTGGCTATGGGTTAAGACATACCGTTTTGAAATCCAACCTTGATAGGATATAATGTGGGTCACCCATTTGGGAATGTTTTATACCACCTATTTATGATGAACTTGGGGGTGGTTTATTATTGTTTTAGCCACATTATATAGAGGATGATTTAAACATAAAAATGGGACAAATCACCTACAACATGGGTAAGTAATGGGTGTGATGTGGTAAACCAACTAGTACACTCACCATTTGGAGATTATTTTTATACTCACGGGAATACTGGGGATGGTTCATGATTTTGGGTTTACCACATTATAGGGTTTTAACATGTTTTAACCTTCAATCAGGAAGTAATGATGTAGAAAACTTCAGGACATGCGTGTATGACCTGTAAATGATAGTTGTGTCATTAATACAAAATAAGGTGGAGCGCTACTACAGTACCTGGTTCAATTTGTATGAAAGAATCCGACATGGGAACCCTTTTCCTCCACCAAGCAGTTCGGTTTGGGCACTGCTGCTGTTGGCGGTTTCAAAGTTACAACCACCCCCTGCCTTTCGCCAAAAACCCTTAGCAGCGGATTTCTGTTCATTTTGGGATCCCATATACAATGAGTTTATGTTTTTCCTGTTACGTATATACGAGTAGTCTTTTGTTTATGATTCTTATGTTAGTGTTCTTCTTACTATGAGTACTTATGATATACTGTGATATACTATCAGTTGTTTTTCCCCTATTCTTATTGCATGAATGGTATGACGATGCATTTTTCATATGTTCGCCCACGTGGTTTCCCTTCATTTTCTTCCAGGCCTTCCAAGGACTGCCACCAGGCAGCGGATCCGCAGGAGGATGAACGTTGGGGACATGATCTTCATCACTTAATGCTGTCATATAAATATGTATTATATATATACACATATATATATATATACATATATATATATATCATATATCATATATAAACTCAGATTATCAGCAGGAATGGCAAGTTGAAGATGTTTTTTCAGATGAACAGGAACGATCTTGATCACAAAAGTTAGCAGAACTGCTACAGCTACAGTGGGATTTTGCCAGGTGAAGGGACAGATCCATTACTTGGGCAAGCAGACAGAGTGAGCCCAGCTGAGCATCTGAGGGTTTGGTACCTGAAAATAAGATGGAAAATTCGATGGGAAATGGGCGAAAAACCCAAAGTTGGATGGTTACAGTGATCATTGGATCATTTTTCCTTCGCAACTTGGCAACTTTATGAGGTATTTGCCGGATATAATGATAGATCCCCCATTGACAGTCCGACCGACCTTGGCCTGTGAAAAGGGCAGGGGGTTGAACGAAAAACACCCTCTAATACCTGGGTATGTGAGCATCCCAAGCTGCCCAAGCTGTTTGTTTCTTCACTTCTTGGGATGTTTTTCCTGATCAGATGCATCAGATGCATCACCCTTTCCGACGAATTTTTGAGCGGATCCCTGGGAGGAGTGCAGGAGTTGGAGTGACTCTGCAACAGAACTCCACAGTGGGGATAGGTTTCTTGATCTTGGGCAAATCCGATCTAAGATATCTAAGTCTGAGCCCAATCGAAAAATCTTCCTGTTCTTCACTCAAGCATCTCCAAAAAGCTGCATTGTCAATGGTGAAAAGGTCAGGTTTTCCCTTCTTTGGTATCCAGCCTGGAGGTACCAGATTTCAGCCATGCCCTTAGACACTGGAAAGCTTTATGTCAAATTCATGAACGACAAGGCGGGAATCTGTGGGTCAGTCAAAAATGGGGAGATTACCCCTCCAAATAGCAATAATTTCATTGGGAACTTGATTATCAACCATCAAATTGTGGGGATACCCCCCAGTTTCAGACAAATTTGGTGTTGCCAACCAGACATGTGTATAGATGCCAAGTTTGCACGAGCCTGTCTGTGGGCCATGTTTGGGCTCAAACTCTCCTCATCGCAGTGCAGGAGCATGTTATAGATGGAGAGATATGGGCCGTAAATCAAGCAGCACCGGCACAGCAACAGCACAGCAACACGACCTTTGAGTCGACTGCCAAAAGCCACTGCAGAAAACGACACCGCAATGGCACATGCTGGAGCACCGTTTTGGCCGCCGCTGGGCCTGTTTGAGGGCTACCGGGAGTTTTAGTATTTGGGGATGGCTCAAAATTGGCCAAACATGATCAAATCTGTGGGTCCATTGGTACTCCATGTGAGCCATAGTGGCCATAGCCATTCAGCAAAACAGGAAGGTGAAAGCACCACCATCGCTGACCACGGTTGCAACCCAGTAAGGATGGGTTGCCGGAGACCCAGCCTCTGGGTGTGGCTCGAAATTGTTTTACCTGCAAACATGTATAGTCTATTATAATTTATATAGTTTCCCCTAAAATTTGAATTAATTCGCCAAAAAGAAATAATAAAACATATATAATATATGTATATGAATATGTTTATCTATACAATATTATTTACCTTTGGTAAATTAAGAGTTCCCTATGGACGCCGGGAACATTTTATGAGGTAAATCATCGAAGGAACTGGGCCACCTCTACCATAGCAAGTTGTCTTTCTTCCAGTACCCCCAATATTTACATTGTGGACATGTTGCCATATTTTGACCCACCAACAAGTGACAATAATTGGATAATCTTAAGTTGTTCCCCCAAGTACCCTCTGGTAAACTAACATAGCTATTGTAAAAAACACAATTTTAATGGGCAAATTAAAACCTACTAGCTCTATGTCATAATGGCCATGTGCTACCGTAGATGTATGTCGCTAGGTGGGGGTGTCCTCAGTCATGGGGGGTATCCCCAAATCGGAGGCTCGTGGGCCTCGGCATGTTTCTCTCCAGACCCAGGCGGCGACGCCAAGGGTCAAGATGGGGATTTGGAGTCGACGAAGAGATATCGAAGCAGTGGTTTTTATAATGGTTTATAGCATTACAACATGCCGGAACCATGCTAGAACCATATTATAACCATGTTATAACCATATTGAAACCAAATCCAACATGGTCCAACCATTTTTCGGGGTAAATCAAAGTGGGGTTGTCGTGCCATAAATGGATTTACACGTGCCAATTTATGGCAATATATAATATTGGATTGCTGGATGAACATAAGATAATGTCAATGGAATCATGGTCTATAGCAACCCCAAAAAAGATAAGACTTGGCAAAATGCTACCAAAATAGTTGTAATATTAAAACAAACACGTATCATTTGGGGGGGTCGATTATATGCTATGATGGATGTACCCTCTGGTAATTTAACATAGCTATTAAAAAATGGCCATTGAAAATGGCCACTTATAGTGGATTTTCCCATTAAACATGGTGATTTTCCATAGTTATGTAAACGTTTACCAGAGGGTAATATGCTTTCATCATGTTCTGCCCCGAATCCACCATGCCCTGGAGGCTTTGGAAGGAAGTTGTTTGTCCCATCATAGTCACCACGATCAGGTCGGCCTGAGCCTTCTGGGTGTCCTGCGGTGTTTTTCTCCCCAGTGACATATTATATATTCTATGTTTATGTCCTAACATTCCATGTTTTCTTTAAAAAAATAAGTATATGTTCTAACTTCCAATTTGTTTTTTTGTTGACAACTCTTGAAAGAGTGGCTTCGCTGTGAGGTTTAGTGCATTGGCTTAGAGTTGTGAAAAGGCCAAAAATACTTCGGACCTATCTGGGAATTGCTTTTGGTAGAAGGGCTGAAGAATCCCAAAGAAGCTTAGTGCTTTTCCACATGCACATAGGGAATGGGGGTGCGCATCGACGGCCGGTAGATTCACATGACATGGGTGGCTGAAAGATGCTGAAAGGTTGGTTTGTGCTTTGAATGCGAAAATGGATGTTTTCAAAGCCATGTGGTTCTTCCCAGGCTGGTTTCTGCCATAGGCCATCAAATGAGAGATGGCTTTCCAAAAATTGACAAACTCTGTGGGTTCCAAGATCGACCTAACACTGTCAATCGCCGAATTGGTTTAAGGCACAAATTCACATGACGATATAATCATATATATATATATACCAAATTGGAGTTCAAAATCGTTGTTTCAACTTATGTGTTCCCCTCAACTAAAATCGACCCATTGACATAGGAAAGACATCTGAGTGCCCCTACCTGGAAGATTATCGGATCGTAACTGGTGAAAATAAGCCTGGTAAGTCCCCGATTCGTGGGTCCAAAAATATCTATGGATGAACCAGGTTAAATCATCCCATGAATCCTGGTTTTTCAAAATCATCCCATAAATCCACATAAATCCATATCCCATAGGTTACTAACCATAGATAGCACCAAAGCACCATAGGATTTCTGCTTAACGAATAGCTATAGGATGATTTTTCCAGCCGGAGACCCCCGCCGCTGCCTCCGGCCCCGGCGCAGCACCATCGTTTGCCTCGTGGTGCTCTTTGGTGCGGCGTTGCATCCGCAAGCGACCGCTCTGATCAACGCGGGATGCCCAGGCGGGAAGTGCCCGTTGGGTAAATGGAGGTTTTAATTGGAAAAACCCATGGGAAGATGTAGGAAGATCACGTTAATGAAGGTTTTAATGGGAAAACAATATATCTATCTATCTAGCTATATTATCAATAATATATATATATAGTATGTATGTATGGTGGATTTTCCATTGCAATGTTTGAGTACCGAAAGGATGATCCGTTGCACCTGGGGGCGCCCCCTGCGGGTTTTCCGCAGATTGGATCGCTTGGATTTCCGCGGTGCTCTTCGTGCTGGCCGAGACGGCAGTGGTGAACATTATCCTCATGTTGGCCGTGGCCTTGAGTGGCAAGAAAGGGGGGTTCTACTGGGAATCAGTTGGGTCTTGGTCACACTGCTCAGGTTTTTTGTTCAGGCCATTGAGTAATTAGCCTTGATTTTTTTCAGGTGAACTATGGTGAACTGCTCAGAATTATCCAGATTTGTGGCAAAACCACTCGTTGACATGTGGATTCGTGTGGACCTTGCATGACCTTGCCGGGGCACCCTGCACTGCCTGGATTTTTCGATCGCGGTTTGGATCGTTGTATCAAAAAAGGGCGGATTCATAGCCGCAGAAATCCATTCAAGGCAGCCTGGAGAGACTCAACCAGGAAATGTATGGCCGGCAATCTCAAATTCAATCAATCTGGAAATGTTTGAGAGTTTGATATGGTTTGGTAAGCTGATTGGTAGATTCATTTCACGTTTTTTTTTTCCAACAGCCCCCAACTCCTTCAGCGTTTCTCCGCTGAGATTCTCTTTGGATGTGCTGGGGGCTCGGCGCACACGTTCTGTGATATTTTGAGTGGTGTGGTAGTAAAGGATAGCCACAGATACTGGTTACCAGTTTATATATACTTTTGGTTTGTGAAGTAGTAGCATGTGCCCAGATCAGTTTTGAAAGCTTGTCCAGTGAGCAACTAGACATACGTTCAATTGTGCGTTACACATCCCCATATCGAGAGAGGAACTTTCCATTCATTGGGTTTCCATACTGAAAAAGACAATGAAGGCCTATATTTGTTATGGGGCCCAAGTTGCGTGTACACCAATTTACTTTTGTTGATTGAATCCCTGCATTTCCTCATTGCTGACACACCCATAATTCTTGGTTAGGCTGATTCCCCATGATACCAACTCCCCTCCATTTTTTGCTTTAGACACTTTAGAGACTCTAGACCAGAGTTTTTGAAGTTTTTCTCTACCATGAAATGGGTATGGGTCAATACCTATAGATACATTTTAGTGGGATGAACATCCATTTACCAGCTATTTTGGGGTTCACTAGGTACCAGGGTTTTGATCCATCCCCAAATGGCGTTTGCAATTCCCATGTCTTTGTAGCTACCCATAGCCTGAGCCTTGTGAGGTGCAGGTGAGGATTATGAGGTCCATCCTGGAGGAGTGCGGGAGCTCAGCCACCTTGGCCATCTTGGCGCCCACCGGCCGGCGCCGGGATGACGATAGGATTGATAGGATCATCATCCCTACTGAAATCATCTTTTTGGGGTATGCCATATGCATCCGTATGCCTAATTTTGAGACACGTCTAAATGATGGTCGGAAACAACCAGACAGGACCCTCTTTATAGTAGGAAGGTACCAGACAGGATATTCAATGAACTCTAATAATTACTACTATATAAGGGCTGGGAGCCCAGAGATAGACAAGTGACTATGCTCAGAACATAGCATCATTAAATCATCCATCTGTATTCCGATATTCGCCCCAAAAATACACATCAATAAATACCCTAACCATCTATATAACCGTCTCCAAATGCTCCGCTGTTCCCCAGGAAGGGCATCATCGATCAGTTGCGGGTTGAATGTGCGGCACGTGGGCAGCCCCTCCCAGAGGCCATGAGGGGGACCTAACGAGGATGCTCGACCTGGCAACCTAGCCTGACCTGGCAGAAAATGCTGCCGGTAAGTTGTGGAAAACGGAGAATCTTCCACTGCCATATTTGTGCAGAGGCTTCAACCACCAGAAAGATACGCTTTTCGGGGGTAAAAATGCTGCCGGATTCACCAACAATGATGGGCCACGTCTCAGGTGCAATGCTATCGCGACGTTGGCCATGCTATCCTGTTTCTGTTGGGAAGGACGGTGTGGCTGCGGCTGGGAGAGCTTGGGAGACGTTGCTGTGAATGTGGCAAGGCCTTGAAGCATTAACGATTCAACGATCTTTATGGAACGGAGCTTTGAAATGATCGAAGGGAATCGGATTTCCGTTGCTGGCTAGCCATTTTGGTTTGCCGTTTTTTGTGCGAAGTGAAGGTATCAGCATTGGCATCATGCAAAACGGTTGTGTTTTTCTGTGATGTCTTAGTCGTGCAGTCGTACAGTCGTGTCACAGGGTTCCCCTGATGATCATCACCATGCCGCTGCACGGCATCCCGGTCCTCGGCCAGGCGCTTGACAAACATGGCTTGTGAATATCCTGTTTGTCATCCATTTCACCTTAAAAAATAAACCAACAACTTGGGATTTGGGTCCAGATATTGCTGCACCTGGTTTTGTACAAAACCAACTAGTTTTGAGATGCTATTTTGGCTGAGAATTGGGTTTTATTCATTCAACGATAAATTTTCTCCGCATTTGCACATCCACCACTTGATGCCACCCGAAATCCCACCAGATACCAACACCCATCGATAAACGGGGCAGCAAGAGCTGAAACCATTTTGCCTCAGGCAAATTCTACATTCCTGATAGACCACATCAAGTCATCAAGTTGTTTCTCGAATGTTAGTAAAGCAATGTCATGAACCATCCCAAATTTTGATCGGTGCTATATTTTCAAAATTTATATATCCATCTAGAAACCATAATATGAATCCATATTGTGGGTGGTTTATGACATTGCATCAATACATTATAGTTATTTCAAGTCATTTCATCATCATAAACCCATCATAACCCATCTAAGCCACCATAAACCACCCACGTGGGGTTGACAATTCAGATCGCCTGGGTCCTGCTGAACGGTTGGATCTACGCCTGGGAGCTGCAGCAGGAGTTCCTGGTCTTGCCACGACCTCAGCGGGGATGACGTTCCACGACGTTCCACGATGATCTGGATGGGTTTGGTGCCATAGTCATGGGGGATCCCCAATAGCTGGGTGGTGCCCCCAAGATAGCGTTCAGTTGGTGAACATAACTCTAATTTCACTAGGACTTATGGTAGATATATCTACAGTTAATGGGATTATAAATCAACAAACATAACTAGGGGGCACCACCTTGTAGCTGGGTGGTCTGTTCTATAAATGGATGAGAACTGGGGTACCCCCATTTTAGGAAACCCCCATTGATGATATTGATGTTTATTTCATATGGAAAATCTCTGAAGAACATGGACTAGTTCATGGAAAATATCTGAAGAGCATGGATGAGAACTGGTATTTCATAGAAAATCCCTGAACCAAATGGATGAGAACTGGGGGTATTTTATGGAACATGTCTGAAGAAAATGAGGATACCCCAATAGCTGGATGGTTTCTTTCTAATGGAACATCCTATTAAAATAATCGGATGAGAACTGGGGGTAGCCCTATGACTGAGAAGAAACCATGAAACCTCCATCGAAAAGGAATTTGAAGGAGTCTTTGACAGCTGATGCTTATTAGTAGGGAATGAGGGAATGGGATGATTGTTAATAGTTAATATATGTTATTATAGATCGTTCCCCCATTGCCTACTAAGCACCAGTAAGTCGAAGATAACTTTCTTTTTCAATGATCAATAGCAATCCAATTGCAGTGAGGAGGGAAAATCCTGGGATGGGGGGACAGTCCTACTATCGGTGCCAGGATGGGTGAAAATATCTTAGAAAAGGTGGTAGAAAATGTACTAGAAACCAATGCCCTCAGATTCCTTTGACCATTGTTAGAAAATGCCCTCAAAGATTGTGGTAGATTTCTTTCGAGTCAGTGTTGCGCATCCCACAAAGCGAAGAGATTGCGTGGCCTGATAGTTTGGACGTTTGGATTCCACGAGGGTCCACGCCCTCCTAGCCACGTCTTTTCTTCCGTCTGTTCATATCTTCAGGATGTTTGAAAAGAACATGTTCTCAGGTCAAACTGGCTGTTTCATGTCTCCATATTCTCCATATGTTCGCAATTCGTACGTTCATCCCAGTCTCAGTAGTGGTTCGTGTAGTCTATTAGTTTAGACCATTTTAAACCTCTATTCCCCATGGTGGTTTTTCATTTTTTCATCACCACGTTTGAAAATTCCACCACGGCCAGTGCCCGCGAGCTGCGTGGCTGCGGCGAGCAGTTCGGCTTTGTGAAACAACGTTGTTGCACCTTTGGAGGTGCCGAACACGGGGTGAAGCTGTAGCACTGTAGCATCCAACAGCACCAGGTATCCAGTTGCATGATCAATATAGGTTAAAACATCTGGGGATGGGTCAAAACCCTATCCCCCTGGTGAACATCAAAATAGCTGGTAAATGGATGTTCATCCCACTAAAAATGTATCTATAGGTATTGACCCATATCCATCTTAAAACCATTCAAAACACATGAAATGTCCATATGACTGGGGAAATCAACATCCGCCAACCAACTATGACTTAGGGTACCTTAGGTGAGCACTAGCCAAATCCAATTCCAAGGTCATCCAGCTGAGATGTGGATGGTTCTTCCTCCATTTCAGTAGAGGATCATGATTCCACGAAATGGATGAACATGGTACAACATGCTGAGTTTTCTGTGAAGAATGTGGAGGTTTCGGAGCAGTAGCCATGGCACTTGAGCTGTTTCTTGGCTTCCTACCGAAGAGCCATGTGCCTAACCCGACAGTTCTTGGGTGTTTGGGCCCCAAATCTACAAAACCAAGCATGTTTCAGTACTAGGCTGGTTTCAAAGATCATTTATGTACAAGAAATTGTTGGTGCTTTAGTCGTGCCACTACCGCGTTTGCACTGACCACGAGAATGAGGATTTGTATTTTGACATAAGGGCGTCAACTGGAAAATCCGCCACAACCAGATGGGTCACCTTAGAAACGGGTTCCTTTCTTTTTAGGTCATGATAACCCACTTTTGAATGGGATAGCGGGATAGCATCAGTTGGTACCCGAACAGATATAGATGGGGCTTATTGACTGTATAATACATATGAATTATTGTCGTTGTATATAAACCCAGATCCGGGGTTTGCCTACGACTTATGATTTCAGCCGAATTCCGAGTGATTGCACCCCCATTTCCAAGCAGCTGTGGTGCTCCATGATCTCAATAGATGGTCACAACTTCGCCTGCAAGGTGTTGCCCCCAAGTTGAAAGTTGTTTTGTAACGCCCACTAACTATATATATATATATCACAACCATACTTAATCTGTAGTTATAAACCAACTTAGCTAACGAACTGGAGCCCCCAGTACCTTATAACAAATAAAAGAGTGCTGGGGCAGTCTTGCCGAGGATTCCCTTTGCGGGGCCCTGGATCTTCTTTGCCTCGAATGCCTGCGGTGCGGCGCTGATGTCAGAGCAATTCTTCAAGGACAGCCGGGAGGTCGTGGAGCCCAGCATCTGAATTCGACACTTGGAGAACCAAGTGGAGGGGCCCTTGAGGTTGTCCAAAAGAAGAAGAGCCTGCTGGAAGGTCAACCATTGAATTTCCCCATTACACTTTTCTGTATGCCAAGTTCTTGAACCATCTTGAACCATTTTTGACTGCATGGCTGGGCTATCCCTGGGGCCATTGTTACATTGTGCCAATCCTGCTGAACCTCACAATGTTTCTGTGAACATTTGTCCTGAGTGCAAGTGGCCAAATGCTCATGGATGGCTTTGGATCGGCCAACTGGTTTTCCCCTCCTGACTGGTTCTCTGGTGTCCCCTTCCTCGCGTCACTTTGCTCTTTGTGGAAGGAAACGCATCAACAAAGTGGACGAGCTTGGTCGACGAAGACAGGGAATGTGCTAGGTGCCACTGCACGGTCTTTGTGTTTTATTTGTTGCCCTGGTTGAATCAGAGATTTGCATTTGGGGTCTTGCTCGTCAGAGGAAGGGTCTATCTGGGACAGATACCATTGAGAAGGGGACATACGGTGGCATGTTTTTTCAAATATATGTAGGGTTTGGAGTCGAGTCGAGGGTCTTTGTCCGTGGTATGGTGCAGTCTCCGGGGATTGAGACAGACCAAACACATATAGAAAAAGTCGGGGAACTTGCATCCAATTCTTTGACTGAAAAACATAGATATTTCATAAGATTAGTTCAAGGAGATTTTAGGGATCGATGTTTGGAATCGCACAATCGGAGTCAACTCATTTTTGATAGTGGGACACAGATGAAAAAGTGTCCTAGCTGAAACTTAGGTGTTTCACAATCTCGGCAACAGTGTCTAGCTCTTGTGAGGCCAATCCAGTGAAGAAGAAACGCGAACATCAGCTACTGACGACACCAGCAATTGTGCGTAGCGTCATCAGCTCCTGCAGTTGGGATGAGAAAAGGCACCACGCTTATAGTCCCGCGCTAAAGTGCGCGGATCGAATTCAGCGAGCTTGGCGTAGCCCACCAAGCTGCAAATTCATTATTGATGCTTCGAAAGAGGCGTGTGCCAAAAGGATCCAAAAAGAGCCAGGGCCACGGCAACGGGTATCCACGGATAGCCGATAGGCCACTCACCCCTCATACTCGGGTAGATGATCCATCATTTATGGATCTACCCTGTTACGTCGGTACCTTGACACCAAATATAGCTGGGGATTCCCGACTTTCCCAGATTTCTTGGTAGCTGCGAGGCGGAGCCTGCATACTTCCATGAAGGTGAGTATGACATGGCCAAGGATGTTCTATTCGAGGACATGGTGTGGTGCTGACTGTTGCTGTTGCGATTTGTACTGGATTATTTTTTTCATGTCAATTCAGAAGCCCTGGTTCATGAATTGAGGGGTTCCCCCCAAAAGTTGTAATGCAATGGTCTTCATGTGGAGGTTTCCTAAAATAGGGGTACGGGGTACCCCCAAATCATCCATTTTAATTAATAGAGTTTTCCATTGTAAATCATCCATTTCGGGTAGCACCATTTATGAAAACCCGCATGTAATACCAGAATTACCTAGGATAGTACACCCCCAATGAGAAACATCCCATGCCAGCACCACACATCCCTTCAGGATCTTGGGGCCGTGAATGGCGTGAAGCAAAACGATGATATGTTGAAGCCTTAGTATCAGAAAATGCGGGCTGGAAGACGACAATTTTGTGAAGATGCAATTTTCTTGAGGCAATTATTCTTCAAACGAATTAAACAATGACATTGGCTGAACCATTGAGAAAAGAACATAAATTAATATAAATGATAGATCGGAAAATTATTAGGTAGTATAAGAAAGCCAACAAGATAGCATATTAATACATATTAAGGACATATGTAAAATTGCCCCTATAGAATCTTGGATAAGGATATCGGATATGATTTGGATGGAGATGTTGATTCTAAAATTTGGAGGGCGCAGGCTGGAATTTGAGCTTTGAAATAGTTTTTGAGAAATTGAAATAGGACGATAATGAATTTGACTTTGAACACACATTTGATTTATTGGTATTTATCGATATAGGTTTGGTGCTTCTATATTTATTTATAATATATTATAATATATTATGTAACAGTGTGGTTTCGGTTTGGTTTTGGTTTCTAGTATTTGCTATAGGCCCTTTTTGGTTTATGTTTGGTTTTGGTTTTTGTGGTTCCTGGTCGAATTCGATATGGTGTTTGGAACATTTTACATTGTTTTTTTTTTTCCCTAACAAATTTATTATTTTTTATAAAAACTTTTATAAACAACGATTTTTAAAAAATAAGAATTAAATTCGGAAAATTAAAATTTCTTGAAATTATTAATATATATAAATTATTAGGGTAATATTTAAATTAAAATATTTATTTTGAAAAAAATAAATAAAAAATTATATAATATAATAAAAATATTGCCGAATTGGGTTTTGATACGGATTTTATTAATAAATTAAAATTCTTAATAAAAAACTATTAATTTTCGGTTTAAAAATTAAATATATATTTTTATATTATTATATAAAATGGAATATTTGTCGAAAAAATGGGCGTTTTTGTCGGAAACCCGACAATTGTAGCCGGAATTGATCCAATACATCGTACAATTATGCTAAAAATCCTGAATTTTCCGGAAATTTCGGACGAAACCCCGAATTTTCCCGGAAATTTGGCGATTTAGGAATTTCTAAAGCGGCAAATTTTCCGGAAAATTGGTGCTTCGGGATTTTGCTTGAACCGCGAAATTTTCCCGCGAAATTTTCCCGAAAATTGGTGCTTCGGGACGTCGACTTAACCGCGACCTTTGGCAGAATCATCTCAGCATGTGTACAGATTGGCGACATGTACACTGCAGCTGTTGAAGACAAGCCTCCGATGGATTGCGATAGACAAAAAATCAAAGTGGATAATTTGAGGGTACCCGGATTTGAGGATATAAGGAATTTGATTTTTTGGTCATTCTCGATTGAACCCAAATTTTATAATCGATAATTATTATTTTGCGGTATTAAATATACTTTCCGTAGCATATCCAGTGTGATCGCGCCTTTGGTCACTTTGTCAGCAGTGGCCTCAATCACACGGCGGGGATTTGGTCAAATTCCCATAGATTGGATAATATTGGATTTATTTGGAAATATGATGATATTTGATGTATTTATTGTACATAAGATATCTTTATATTTATATAAATATAAGTGCATCGTATTCATAGATTGTGTTTCCTGTACGGCCTTACGGTACCGATCTCGATTGCGTAGGTAAACGCTAAAAATCAATCTGCTGGGTATCATTTCAGAAGAAACAACGCGCTGAATCTGATGAAAATAAGTGGTGTAGACCTCACCTGCTCTACCCTGATTCCGACACCTAGGCGGAAACGAGTGGTGCTTTTCTCTCAGCAGTGGCCTCAATCATACGCCGGGATGGATTAGACAGAAAATGGAAATATAATGAAAATAGTATCAAAATGGATGCTTTAGAGGTATCTGGATTTTAGGAAACCAACAATTTTGCCTTCCTGGTCATTCTCGGGTAGTTATGTTGCGGCATTAGATGCACTTTCCATTGGTCATCCAGTGTAATCAGATCGCGCCTTTAGTCGCTTTGTGATCATCTTAGCGTGTGCAAAGATTTGTGATGTATTGTATTTCACCGTGTGCAAGTATTTGAGTTTCTTGTAAGCCTCCGATGAATTACAATAAACAGAGTATCGGATATCTCTGTGCATTACGCATAAGCCTTGAGTGCTGTGGTTTTTCCAATCTCGACGCAGGTTCCTTTCCTCTTGCCGTAGCTCATCCAGTGTGATCGCGCTTTTGGTCGTTTGAAGTGATCATCTCAGCGTGTGCAAAGATTTGAGAAATTTCGTGGAAGTTTCCGATGGATTGCGATATACAAACAATTAAATTGTCTGGGATCGTAGTCCTATTTCCCCATTTTTTTGGGAAAATTGGACTTTTTTTACCAATTTTTTGACAAAAATTGTTGTTTTGACACAGGACATTTGCGGTTGTTCTTGGCATACGGCTGATACGCCGCCGTTGGAAAGGTTGTCGATTTTGAGATGTGCCTTTTACGGTGGGTTATATTGTGTTGTGGTTTTTCCAATCTTGGCACAGGTTTTTCTTGCCATAGCTCATCCAGTGTGATCGCGCTTTTGGTCATTTGAAGTGATTATCTTAGCGTATGCAAAGATTTGAAAATTTCGTAGACCCCTCCGATAAGTTTCGTAGAAGCCTCCGATGGATTGCGATACATAAAAAATCAAATTATCTGGGATGGTTGTCCTATTTCCCAATTTTTTTGGGAAAATTGGACCTTTTTTG
>Ga0126342_10009703_pt1 | contig 17246 bp, 18 predicted proteins | sample Cyp1metagenome_FD_92528 | JGI IMG/M metagenome (GOLD analysis project Ga0126342, IMG submission 92528) | Coral microbial communities from Lord Howe Island, Old Settlement Bay, Australia - Cyphastrea 1 metagenome | ecosystem: Host-associated > Invertebrates > Cnidaria > Coral ... | reverse complement strand
TATATACCCTCAACCCGTGAGGGAGCGCTTTTGACCATAAGATGCTGTTTCGATCATTGCCCAGCAAGCGATGTTCAAAATACGGGTTTTTATTCAAAACGCAATCTTTTGATTTTCACCAAAAAAATGAACATACATAATGCCCATGTGCGCACACCCCAACTCTCACAACCCTTCCACTTTTCCCTCGCACCTGAGCTGTAAGATGATCTAAGCCGGTTCTGCATGGATCCAGCCAAAGCATTTTCTCAATCTTTTGGGGTCTGAGATCCTGAAATCAAATTGAATCAAAATGGAGGTCAGAACAATAGAACTTTTAGGATTGACATAAGGTTTTTCACATCAAACTTGAACCCTTTTCATCCCATGTATGCATCCATGCCACGCTGGTCTTTGCCAGAGTCTAGCAAACAAAATCTTATTTTGATCATGCTCCGCCAAATTACAGATCTGTGTGCCTGTCGGATATTTGTAGACCTGGATAACTTGGATGGTTTTCCAATGAAGTCCTCTTGCTGCTGGCAAGATGTAGCCAAAGGAGACAATTGCCATTCACAGGTTTCAGCCTTTTTTCGTATCTCTAGGGCATCATGGCACACCATGTGATTTTTCGGGTACATAGGGAACCGCGATTTACCCCTCCTGACCGATAGATCAGCCAGCACTGAATAGTGTCCCAAAAAGCTAAAGATCCAATCCGATAACTTTCGGGCATCAGTGTCTCGAATCCAAAGTCCGTTCCGATAGAGGAAGGTCAGCGTAATGTTGATCGCCTTCGTTGCAGCAACCTGGGCTGTTTGGAAGGGTCATCTTATGAAAACCAAAAACCTTTCTTTTTGGGGAGCACCAAACACAATAAAATGCAATGTGTGCCAAACATGAAAATGATTAAACAAAACTAATGTAATCTAGGGGCAATCGACTTCATCATAGGGTCCAAAGACTGTAAGAGAAAGTTTTCAGCAAACCATCCAATGAACAACATGATTTCAGTTGATGCCATTCCTTTGTTCCACTTGGCAGCCGGGCACACCGATGCCATTGGCCAGCAAACCAAGTCTCGAGACAACTCCGAAATCCATGGTTTTCTATTCTTTTGGGCAAAAAAATGTTTGTACATGTCAGACAACCGTTCAAATTTTTTCTCAACCGATCCAAGTCCTTCAAGGCAAGGTAATGGTGGGTCCGCTTCAATCAAACTGACAATCGCTGAAGATGAAAAGCTCTTCATAATGCCAAGGTGAACATTGTGGAAAAAATCTGATTTGAAGAAATCAATCGCCCTGGCGTCATCCAGCCCCAAACCTTCTAGGATTGATGGTTTTTCCTCCCATGGCAGCTCCAGGAAGATTGTTGGTGCCCACACAGGCGTTTGGGAAACATCCTCAAAAGGTAAGGCAGCCCGATGGTTCTTATCATCTCGTTCTTGTCCTGCTAAACATTTGTAGCAGACTCCCCTTCCAGGTTTCTTTGCCCTGGCTGCTCTCGGAGCATGCCCAAATGTACGTGTAAATTTCCCCAGTTTAGCCAATGCAGGTAGGTCTCCTTTGGAAGATAGGTGTACAAACCAAAATCGTTGAGCACCATGTGTGATCTCATCATGTAAGAGCGACTGTGCATCAGCTGCAAACTCAGAGAGCAACTTGGATAATGCATCCGGTGTTGCAACACATTTCTGCATAGTAGCTATCAACAGGTGAGTCGACCACGTGTTTCCAATGAAATTTAGGCCTTGAGCATTTTCATGAACTGGTAGCCGATGTTTGTTTGATCGAAGATACTCAGCAGTACCCCGACCAATCACCCCGTGCACGTTTAAGACCCAAAGTGGAGCATCCCTGAATGTCCTTCCCTCGTCACTATGGGAAAAGTAGGGGATCAGGCTGTCCAGAACAACTCTACCTTCCTGTTCCAATTGGAAGACTGCATGTTGACTATCCATCACACGATATCTGTTCCAAAATTCTTGAAGTACCATCCGCATAGTTGAAACTGATGGCACGCCAACCAGCTGCCGCCACAAGAGGCCAACACTCAGTAAGTACTGCAACCAACTGGATAGCTTCACCCATGGGAATCTTTTCAATTCCTTGGAATCCCCCAAATCAACGTATGATAGAGGAACTGGAGTTGTCAAACCATATTTGCACAAGACCCTCCGAGCACCCACTTCAGCATCAGATTCTCGTATGTTGGAAAACTCCCTCATAGCATCAGTAGCCCTTGGATTCGCTTCCACCTCATCCCTTGCAATCTGAACGATGTGCTTGCAAGAGGCCTCAGCGGATGCAGTGCGGGCACATGGTAAACCCAAAAGGGGTCAAAAATTGGGCAGAAAGGAAATCCCAACTCAGGGCATGTTTTGGACTGATCTTCTCAAGATTTTTCAGATCGCATTTGTTTCCTAAGCGTTCCAAACTTGTAAGAAAAACTAGCATGCAATGTCTCAAACAAAAAGCTCAAAAACATTGTGCGCACGTGTTTTCACCCAACCCTCCTGTTCTGATCTGCGCGTCCCCCAGTGACATACATAAAATAGGGTGGGGGTGCTTTGTCCTTTTTGTTCAAGGCACCCTCACCACCTGACCCCTCTTTGTTCCGGCACCCCACATGCTTGCAATATTCGCTGACAAGCGCAGCTTCAAGCATGTGAATTAGATCTATGCTGTGTGAAACTGCGATGATCCACATGCAAGTGAATCCTAGTTTTTGGTAGTCGATGTACCGTTGGATCGGATTTGATGTCACTCCAAGTTTAAACACGCAAAGTCTAATGCCGATATCTTCACGGAAACTGGTGACCCGATCCTTGCAGCGAGATAAGATTCGCCCGCATGTTTGCTGGCATGAACCTGGCTCCTTAGGACAACGATTGAATAGGCCATGTGACCGGGTGAGACTCCAGTCAAAGGTTTCAGCATCAAAGCTGTCAGCAAGTTTCTTCAGTGTGCAGGTGGTCTCCTTAGAAGGCCAAAGGTTTCCAGATGTTTCCAGTGCATGTTGAAAACAACAAACCACAAGATCTCTTGGTTCAATTATCTCATCAAACATAACATGATTTACATGTCACTGAATCGAACATCATGAAGCGTTGCTGAGTGGCAGCTGTGATGGCCGGGGATGGTGGCTGCTGGGAAGGACCGAGTCTATCAAAATAGTCTTGGTAAATCAGAACTTCTTCTTGATCTGCAGGTTCAATTTTCAGCTTCCTAAGTTTATCAAATAAGATTGTCAAATACGATGAGTGCTGACTAAAGGCACATAGAAATAGAATCTAAACATGTAGCATCGAGAAATATAGGTTTTGTTTGCTGCCAAGGCACTTCATGGACAGCTCCCCATTATCCAAGCCAGCCACCCGCTTCTTCCCACTGAAGGGACATACATAGGTCAGGAGATCAATGAGATCATCGGCACTTTCATCCATGGCTCACTCCGATCCATGGAACATGTTTGAATTGTCTTTAATGCCATGAGTTATCATGATATGTTATGAAGATTCAGATATGCTCCCATGAAAATTATCATGATTTCTTCCATTAACATGATCACATGTTTAACTTGATGTTTTGTCATATGATATGATACCATCATAAAGGCATAAAACAACATAAATACTTATATATGGTAGCAGGGCATGTTTTGGAGTGATCTTTAAACAACGAGCCATTACTTTATAATAATGGCACTGTTATCGAAGAACTATCATATGATTCCGCTGTCTTATCATCATATCTTATATTGGAATATTCTTCATGACAAAGTACCAGTACCATGTGTCACCATAATCTTCCATTATATGAGGGATGATGCTAACACATGGAAAATAAGATCGAAGAAAATGAATCCATTCCGATTGGTTACTAGCTTCTCATTGAAACTGAAATCCAAGTGGGTTGTACAATTCCCCGGCTACCATTGGATGTGGATATGCAACTCATTCAGAAACATCCCGGGCCAAAACTGTTGCGGTTGAAACATGGGTCCAAGAGCCACACCCACCAGTCCACCCAGCTTGCAGGAGGATCCCAGAGACAAGGCCCTGGCTCCATCAGCTATGAGCTTTGCGTATCCAGCCAGCACTTTGTCCACGTCGTTGGGACCTGGCATGCAGGGCAATAGCAGAAAGCAATGATGTCGGGGTGATAGTGGGTGTAGTGGTGGATCATGATGGACCATCAAGGGGGATGATGGGTGAGGCATGCAACCATCCCCAAAAAGTATGCAAGGGTTCGGCATTTTTTTTCTTACACTTCTGCTTCATGTCGTTTGTTTGCTTTCCCGGGATTTTCACATGCAGGTCCTTTCAGGCATGTGTTCCAAAAGTGGCTGGCCATGCCATCTATGCAGTTTGCCATCTAGCTAGGGTATGATATGTCATATGTGGATATGACAACTGACTATCTTGAAAAATCTAAAATCCTGAAAAGTACATCAGGGTCTAAAGTTTTCACCTCAACTAGCCAGCAACTGCAGGCCATCCCATTCTAAATCACTAAGCCACGTGTTCTGCACATGGCAACCCTTGGTCCCAAAAAGTAGCACTGTCGATTGTTGACTATGCTCATTTGGTTGATGCCTTTGCCAAGACTCAACCGATATCAGCCCTCAGACTTGTTCTTGAGCATCTTCAAGACATTCCTTGGCGACGCAATGCGGTGCCAAGGAATAGTGATACTCAATGGGGTTCCCAAAACAACGCTTGAAACATTGCAACTTTCAATGGGATGATGCATGTCAACCTATGATATTGAGATGAATGTCATGGACCTTTTTTAATATTGTCCCATGAATCTGAATCAGTAACTGCGATGCCCAAATCGAACTAATTCATCCAAAAGTCTTCGCTCCAACTTCGGAAGTGACCACCTTTGAGCACCTGAAGCGGTGTGCCAACATGTTGGCCCTTAGGCATCGGGCATCGGCTGCAAAAGTTGAGCCAAGGCACGCTTTGGTGGTGTCGCGGATCTGATCTGTCATCTTCTTCTGCAGCCTCAAAGGGGAATGGATGGTTTGGTTCATGGTGGTAGGTATTCCACCCGCTAAGGAACATGTTTTCAGAGAATGAAATCCATTACTTTGAATACTGAGAAAACATCAAGGAATTACATCAAAATGAATGGTGATCTGGTAGGTGAGTGGTCCTTTCTTTCTGAACTAGATTAAGACTAAGAATCAGAGGCAAGTAACAACTTCCTCTCAGAATCAGGAATGCCACCCTCTCGAAGCACAGCTGCATCCAACTTGATGAGCTCACAGGTGGAGAACTGCGTGTTCAGAATTTCGATGCTGTCCTCCAAAGCTTGCACCGACCTGAGCAAGCAGGGGGTGGGTGAAGTGGTTTTGGGCGATCATTGCACATCAAACCAAATGTTGAAATGTTTTTTTTTGGCATATATATAATATTAGCTTGTGAATGTCTGGGTATGGGGCTTGCCAACACGCTTAGCTTCAACAGTCTCCTTGTCCTTGTCACCAAGTTCCGATTCCAGTTGGCTAACCAAATCTGAAAGCTTAGACGACCGGGTAAGCAGGGATGATGTGAAGCTCGCAAACTTCAGGTAGTCCTGGAGCAGGGGAGCTATTGTTTGGACCATATCAAATGAAAGGGTGTCCTTTATTATTATCAATCCATTCCAAAACCAAGTGAAGTGCTCGGACACCAGAGGGCATGGTACTTAGTGATATGGCATGATGATGTACATCTGGTTGACATACGTATGTTTTGAAATATCATACAAGGATGGTTTGTCATATGATGGGCTGATTTGATGTTGCAGTCAATTGATGAAGTATGGTCATGAAAGGATCTTGTCATTTTACACTTGCTTAGTCTGATATCATTGTCGGTTTGTATGGCAGTTACTGGTGTTTCCCTGAATGGTATAATATGCAACGGTTCGATATGATATGGATTGGAATGGCATGTTGAGATGTTATATATGCAAACCAGACCCTGCACTATCCCCCAATCCTTCTCTGCAACATTGATCTGTTCAGCTTCTTTCTCCTTTTCATCATCTTCTTCGGACTCACTGTCCCCACATTCCTGACCCAGGACCTTGAAGGTGACCTCTTCAGTCGCCTCAGGTGGAGATGCTGAGAACCAACAAGACTTTGGACATTGGGATGGAGACCAGCGATGCATCAGGCCAGGAAACCTCCCCAGACTCTTGATGTTGGTGCTGTTCCTCATTTTCAGAAATATCATCGTCCTCCTCACCATAGACAACATAGTATTTGCGGAGTTTGCGGTTGTAGCGATCCTTCCTAGGATGTTCTAGAAGAATGGACTGAAACAATGCTTGAACAGTTTTGAAACCAATCAATAAGATATGTGCATGCAACATGCCAAACTTCATAGGAACATCAGGTATGAAGGTATGATGAGATTGGAATGGGATGCAGTCTAAAACCACTGGAAACTGTCACAGCCATGGGCCAAGTTATTTAATGCAGAAAGGATCTTCCAAAGCCTTTCATTGCCAGGCTTTTCGCAAACCTCCACAGCGCACTTGATGTACGACCTGATAGCTGACTGGTTGCACGCAGGATCAAAGAGCTCAGGAGGACATATACATCAAGGCGAGTAGGGTTGGGAGACACTCGAACCATTTTGTTACATCTCAAATTTTGACATCAAAACTGAAAACAACCGAGAAATCGACGTGCTCCATCCCAAAGTGGTTTGCATCTGTTCCTTTGTGAACCATCCTCGTTTCTGTTTCCGCTGCAACGTTTTCTTCTGGGTGATCGTTTTCGTGATGCGACTCACGAAGAGGTCCTTCTAAATAAGAAGCAAACAAGTTTAAAAAAAATCACAATGCAAGTCATATGATATGCATCTTTGCATTCTGACACATGTGATGTGAAAGTTTGAGATTGACATGAGTGAGGTGTTCGTTCATAACCAGTCCTTGCTCCAGTTGACTTTTTCCAGCTCATCGATCATTGCCTCTTTTTCAGCTCTCGTTGATTTGGCCCATTTTTCATGAATGGCCTTTGGGACATGGCAACGACCTGACGGCTTCAACTCGCACAATCGCCTGAGGCGGTTCAGCTTCGCCCCCTCAGTTTGAGGCGCGGGGCGGTCGGCTGGTGGTTGGACATCCTTGGGATCACCCTTTTCCTTCTTCTCTTTCTCCTTTTTTCTGGGCACTGGTGTGCCAGCAGGAGAAGGGGCAGGGATCTTTGGGGCAGGAGTGGACGTGGAGCTACTAGACTGACTTTTTTCACTACGAAGCTTCTGCATCTCTTTCATCATCGCTTTGTTGGCCTCCCAAAGGCTGAAAGACCCCAAGGGCACCAGGATTGAAAATACAAAGTTGAAGGTAAACACGTATATGATTTTCATATCAATATATATGATATTTCAGTATGACATCGACTGAACAGTTTACATTATAATGAATCAAGGCATGATCCTGACCTCCTGCAACTCCTGGATGAGCTGCTGTTGGTCCACTTCGGGGGGTGCTTGTTTACCCTTCACTCGCTTTGTTGGAGCTGGGTTGGGAGACGGTTCACCAGGTGAAGCTGGTGCATCTGGTTTCTGCTGAGGAGGTGGAGCCGGCTTTGTTTTGGCAGCTGCTGCTATCTTTTCAGTACCTCGTTTGGACTTGTTTCCCTTCTTGTTCTCCTGAATTTCCTCTTCAGTGGCCTTCAGTGGACTTTGATGAAAAAATGTCAATCCATCGTTCCGACTATTTACTGAATTGGTCAAACAATGTTGGTCACTTTCATTGGTTTTGGTATGACGTGTGCACTGGGTATAAATATGGCCAAGTTACTGGCTGAGTCTCATCAGTAGGAGAAGCTTGACCAGCTGCAGCGTCCCCTTGAGCCTTAGGGATGCAGAGCGATTGATGCGAAGAGTATGGGAAGGTTTACTCATGAGTATAATTGAAGTATAGCTAGAAATTGCCCTAGAGTATGTGAATCCCTAGCTGGCAAAGGTCTATTCAGGTCTATTCCATTTGAACTTTTGGCTAAGTCAACCAAATGGGTGGAGCATGTGATGGACAGTTTTCCGTTTGGGAACTGGTTTCAAACTGCAAAACACTGGAACATACCAACAGTGGACTTCAACACAAGAAATCACAGTGGTTCAAACAGGCATGGTCTGGTCATGTCTGGTGAAAGGGGGTCCAAGATGCCAAGAAACAATTTTTGCAGCGACTGTTTTCATTCGAGCAAGCTGCCTCTCATACTCCTCACCGGTTGGGGGTGGTGGGCTAAGATACATGGATGGGCTTAACAACACCATTGAACCAGATTGAACATCACATCGATCTTTTTTGAAGAACCTAATGAGGAATCTGTTTGAAGTTCATGATGTTTATTTGTGTAAACTGGTGCACGCTATTATGGATCTCTCCTTGATCTTCATGTCCAGATCTTCCTCCGGTTCTTGTTTGATAGACGTCAACTTGCTATGGCCATCCTTAAGTTCACTACAAGACCATTGCTTTGATGGTGCTGGCCGCCCTTTTGGGGCCATGACCCACTGAACCCAGCTGCTGCCAGGCCCAAAACAAGGTGCTGACGAGCCGAGATCCCTAGAATCGCGGCGAATGGGTGGAAGATGACACCTTTAAAAAATGTGTGGAGCCACATTCATGCCCACCAAACTTATGTATGGGAAGTCAAAACTACTTGATTTTCATGTTGATGCTGTGAAAACCCTCCAAAATGTATGGTTTTCACCTTGTTTACAGCTAACATTCTTCTTGCTTTGCCATGTTTCACCCATAAAAACAATTATCTACACCTCCACATTGGGAATTCAACCATTAACATCTACATTGTCAGCCCAAAATGGCAAAAAATCACGATTTTCAATGTAAAATTGGGAAATTCCACCAAAAATGCATTTTTTTCTCCCAAAATCATGGTTTTGGCCAAAGCTGGTCAAAAACCAGCAAAAATGGTTAATTTCCCCAATATCGGGCAGTACGGAAAAAGTACGTATTTCAGTACGCATTTCTACGGGTTTATACGGCCAAAATACGGGCTTTGTACGGGTCCATTTGTGGGTACGTATTTTGTACATACTTTGTCCGTATTAAGTACGTATTCCACCCAAAAGTCAAATCCCATCTATAATCGTATGAAATCGTTCAAAATCAACCATAATTTCTTGTATGCCATGTATGTTTCCTGAAATTCTGGCAATTTTGTTTGATACCCATCATGCATTACCAAAAACCCTTTATGATGACCTCCAATCACAAATCTCCGATGATAACTTTCACAAGTTGCCATATTAGGACCTATAGACGCGATATACACCTTACTTTCCCAGGTCTTGACATGGTCTTGTTTGCTGGGTCCCCAATTCCCATACTGTGATAAAATCAACAGAAACATGGCTGGATTGATTTGCGATTTTGCTCCATAGTGATTAACCGCATTAGTTTCAAAAGGATTTGATTTAGCATCACAATGAAAAAGATTCCCCAGAACCATTCCCTTGGCAACTGCTTTTGATTTGGAAAGGATGGCCCAGTACCAGCGGCAATGCGTTGAATGACATTGAATTGTTGAAAACATGGTGGACATCCATCATTCTTTTCAAAGATCATACCATGGTTTCTGCCCCGTGAGGTTTCCAACAAAGAACAAAACCCTACATTCATGTTCAACAGTACTCAAAAGATCACCATGAAGAATCCGGCCCTAGCATTTTCCAAAGCGGGCAGGAGATCTAGGCTTCTTAAATTTGACCTGGGTATTCCCATGTCCATATGCAACATCGAATTGTCAAAACAAATTAAAGTGCCAAGTTGGCTAGACTTAGATATGGGTTGGAAACAATTGCCTCCACTCCCCAAGCTCTAAGTCATGGCTTCCACGGAGATATGTGAACACTCCTTTCATGTTCCCACAATCCCACCAATCCCCCCACTCAAGCTGAGAGAAAAGCTCAAAGCCACTTCGCACAGGCTCTGCAGCAGCTGATGGTGGGAGGGCATCCTTCTTGGTGAGGAAGCGATGCAGTAACTTGACAATCTTCATCCCAAACTTCGGTGGATACGTCCTTAAATGGAAGGGGGCTGGCAAGATATTCATTTCTTTATTTAACCAAAATATACAGCAAGTATTGGGATGCCAACATCAACCATCAAAAGAATCACAGAACATCCAGTAAATATATTAGCACAAGATTGTTTTCACTGGATCGCTAGTAACCAAGTATAAAATCAAGATATGGCATGCCATTAACCAGAACCAGGAGCAAACCACCTAACGGGCTGAACATAAAGACATCAAACCAGCAAAACCCATGATCAACTCCCCTATCATAAATCCATTATTCGATCACATGTATATATACCTGAAACAACCCAATACCACTTCATGTGAGAAAACCACTGCACGGGATTCTTATAGGTACCATAGTCATAACAAGCCTCAGACCAAGTCTTATCTTGAAGTTCTGTGTCAAGGTCATTGGTTTCAACAACATAAATCTTTTAAATTTGGGATGGTGAGTCTTGCACAAATCAGGATGATGGTTTCCAGTTGACAGTCATGCCACTCGTTCATGATCATGAAAACACTATTCAAACATGTTTGAATTTTGATCCAAGAATCTGGGTGCCCTTCAAAAATTTGGTGCCATGGTAAGCCTTCTTACCCTGTTTGTCACGATACAACCGAGCAGATTTTGGAGCATTTCCAAAATGTTTCTTCTGGAAAGCTCTAGCCATGACCCCCCGATCGAAGCAACGGATGCTGGGGCAATTCGACCAACAGATGTGGCGCTTCATCGTCAAAGATCCATAGTGCCCCATCCACCAAAAGGCTTGAAACACCTGAAGGGGCAAACAGTTTCATATGAAATGGTTTCGGGGTGCCAATTGTATTTAATTATCTGGAGAGGCATGGCAATTTTAAGAGCCTTAAAATCATCATGTTATTGTTGACTTGTATTCTATGTCCATGCAGTTTGTTCACCCAATTCCTCAATCCTTGGGGTCAAAGTTGCTTCATGCTATTGCATACAATCCAAAATGATTTGGTATGCACTTTGCTGTACAATTGTTTTACGCACTATATGTAACATTTTTTTGCAAATATTAATTGCTGGTGGAAAACATCTTCTTTTATCTTGTATATATACATAGTATACATGTGGGTTCCCACTCACCCCTTTGATCCATATATTGACCTTGTGTAGCTTTGACCACAGCTCCATGACCCTCGGATGCCAAGGAAGCATTGAGCTCCGCGGCTGCTCTAACACCCAGGCGCCATTCATGGCACTGATTGCCCATATCAATAAACAAGTCCTGGGCTGGGGGCGACTTAGATTGGTAGATGTGAGTTTGAGGTGTCCAGCTTTGAGAGTGAATGATATGAACCATGAACAATACAGTGAAATGCCGCTATTGAAATCTATAGCATGTGGTATCTACTTGGTCCAAATAGCACTGCACATTTGAGATCCCATGGCATTTCTGGGTGGCAAAACTATCAAATTCGGGCCAATTTCACCACATATCACAAGACATACAGCTACCACTCTATCACTCTTGCATAGTCCCCGGGACTGGGTGTACCCATTATAGTCCATAATGAAAATGTTTGAAACATTTTGAAACGTTTTATCCCGTCCAAGGTTTTTGTTGAGGTGATGCCCCACGTTGATACAAGTCCACTTCATGTTGATACCCAATTCAAAGGGTTTGATTGAAAGTGCCTACAGAACATAGGCTGTGCATAAAGCAAACCAATGCTTGTCAATTTGTTATCTAACAATCAAATTGTATGAGATAAGGGTCCTTGATGCCAATGCATTGCCAATAGCCACCATGGGTATTTCAGAACGGCCTAGAGGATCAAATGGTGCACGTCGATGGGTTCCAGATGATATGCTTACATAGCTGCTGCACATCAATCCTATCAGGCATAGAAACGCTCCCATCTTGCCATTGAAGATGGTGACTAACGCCAGCCTCAATCCCAAGGTTGTTTCGGAACAAAGGTCATTCACACTGATACTGTTGTATCCATTCTGTTTTAAGTTTGACAACCCAATCCCAAGAATGCAAATCTAGGGTGTGCAAATGGATCGGAGAAAAATATTCCCCAAACATGAAGATGATGGGTGGTAACAACATTGTTTGACCAAGTAACGAGAATCCTGCGTCCGACAACAAATCCATTGCATTTTGTTTTTCGGGAAGCAGTTCACCATACATGATGTCGAGGGCAGCAGCACTATACCCATGGTGTTTCACACACCTGGTCACCCAAGCCTCTCCAGCAAAGAGTTCGATGAAGTCGTATTTCTCAGGGGGCCATCGGGGCAGCCAGGAAATGGTGTCAAGGATTTATTTTCCATTTCTTTCCAAAAAGTATTTGTGGAACAAACAGGTATGACAGTAGGACCTGTTGAGACTAAGATTTACAACATTTTTTTAACAGTAAGATGTATGACATCACTTTGTTTTTTTTGACCTTGGGGCCTAGCCTCTTCAAATAAACCAATGGCAGGGTTCAAGCACAAGAGAACTGTGCAGGCCATCAGAACCTTCAGGGCAAGCTGGCTGATCCCACTTCAGGCACGATCAAACAAACATGAACCGGATATGTTAGGTGAAAACATGTTAATGTTTGCGCATAAGCATGCATGCCTGTGCTATCATGATTTTTAACCTATGGCCTTGCCTTGGGGGCACCCAAATGATGCAGCCGGTGCAGAATCAAGTCCATTTTGTCACGTCTGGTTGGATTCATGGCTCGACACCTTCCCTTCACCTAGTTTCGGCTTGAACTTCAAAATGCTTCATTGAAAGCTGAACATTGGTTTCAATCATGGAGTGGGTTGACATCCACCCGCAGCATGCCCACTGGCGTGCCCCAAAAACAATGCAAGGCTAACCGATCTCCTCCAATTGAGGCATGGCCGCATCATCCATGGGGCCTGGCGAGCGGAGACGGTAGACCATGGAAAGGTTGTGCATGACCTTTGGAATTGGAATCTCATGTAGCCCAGTGCATCTGATCAAAATCTATGGAAGCATACCCAACCAATCATTTCATTTTTGGTGGAAGATCGATGTATCATCACAGTATGATAGCATCACTGGGATGAAGAGTTCTTATATATTATTCATCATTATTTATCACTTGAGCAACTGGTCACTAACCTAAAAGAGGCTATCCCTGGGCCCTCTCAAGAACTTGCCTTTAGGGTTTTTGATAGTCATGAACGCTTTCAACTGTGAAGAACCTTGAGAGTGGAATTCAAAATTGCCCAGTAACATGGTTTGAATGGACCCCCCCATGGCACAGCCAGTTGATGTGGGAATGGCTGATTCAGTTCACCAATGGGCCGGCCAGAGGAAGCTTTTTTTTCCCAGCACACCTTCGGACATGCTATCAGCAACAGTTGTGAATGTGTTCCAGCAGGTTTTTGCTTGACATGGACTTGGTACCTACGCATGTAACCCTATCATTGCAACATATCAGGAGGAAAAAAGTGTCAGAAAACATAATGGCAGTATGATTGCTGAAAACTAGTGCATTTCTCCTTTTAGCTTGTCACATGTGCGACCTGCAAACTGTTGCAAGAGCAACCAAATCTAAGTGCCAGGGTCCAGATATCAATCTACCCCTTGTTTGAAAGATTGGGGGCATCATCTTTTAAGATGCCCCTGCCCAAGCTTTGAGATGTCAGCCGTTGATCACTTGAAACACTGAAAAGAAAAGGAAAACAATGTCTAATGGTCTAATGTATGACGTGGCATTCATATGATGATCGGTTCAAAGAGGCTGCCATTCAACCTAAGTCAGCCCCTAGGGCAAACTTGCCAGATACTGGTTGGCTGCTTCCTTAGCAAGCTCATTGATGTTCTCCCCAGTCACCTCTTTACTTTTCCAAGCATTGGTGGCGAACTTCCAAAACTTGTCCTGACAGGGCCAACGGGAAGTGGAGTGCCAACATCCGTAGTAGCATTTTTTATTTTAGAGTTGGCTCAACCTCATGCAGTGGTATCGGGATGCACTATGACATATCATAAATATTCAGGCCTGCATGTGCATCAATGATCTTATATAAGCATGGATACCTGAAGCTTGTGTCACAGCTAAGGAAACATAGCCAGCAATTCGGTGAGGCCGAAAACCAACATATGCAACAAAATAAGAACAAACATACCTTGGGATAAAGGTAGGTAATGAAACACAAGGAAACTTTTGGACAGCTTCCCCAACATTAGTTGAAATACTTCCACTTATGCATTTTTTCAAAACAAGCATTGGATACATGAAACTCAATAACCAAGGGTCCTCATGCGTCGAATAGTGCTTCACGGTGGGACGGATCAGGTCATGGAAGGCACTTCGAAGGGAGTACCACTTGTCCTTTCCAAACGGGGTAGTGGGAACAACCCTCCTCGCAAAGGTGGCAGGCTCATCACTTCGCACCCTTTTCTTCTTAACCTTGTTTGCCTCTTCCTTGCCCTCTGCCTTCACCTGACCTGCAGCTCTTTTTTTGGCTTCCTTCCCAATTTCACCCTTGGCTGGACCGGCTGGAGCTGGCTTGCCATCCTTTCCCTCATCTCCTTTGGCTGTCCTCCTTTTTTGAACTGGCTTGGTGGGCTCATTGCCTGCTGAGTGATCTTGCTGTGCCTCCCCCACCTCCTTTGCTTTGCGTTTCTTCGTTGCGTTTGCCTTTGGCTTTGCTGTTGTTTCAGCAGGAGCTGGCTCTCGGGGTGTCAAAGCTGCATCTTGCTTTTGGTTCGGGTCTGTAGGCTTGCTATCCTCAACATCGTCACCATCCTTGGGGCAATCTTCCTTTGCTACATCATCATCCTTTGGAACAGGCTTTTCCTCGGAATCCTTGGGAACCCCAGGGGTGGTGTTGTCACTTGGCTCTGCAATTGCATCGTTTTCCTTTTCTACTTCCTCTTCCTCCTCCTGGATGGGATTATCCTTTGGCTTGTTACCTTTCTTGGCTTGCACCTTTGCTTTCCCTTTCGGCCTTCCCTTAGCCTTCGCCTTAGCCTTACCACATGGTTTCCCTTTTGCCTTTGCCTCAGCCTTTGCCTCTCCTGTGCTCCCATCACCACCTTCATCATCCTCAATCTTCTCTTTCAGAGCAAACTGACTGCGGCGAAGAACCTTGGAAGGAGAGGTGGAAGCTGGCAAGCACAAACATATATAACCCATCAAGGTTTCAAGAGTTTAAATTAGATCTTCTAAATTCTAAAGGTTCTAGATGGGTTCTTTGAGGAGAGAGCCACTGTACCCATAAACAAATTCAATTGTTGGAATCTGTTGGAACACTTGGTGCCACATAACCAGACCATCACCAGACCATACACATCTGAGGCACTACCGGTGGAGGGGATGGGATGCAGGGCTCTTCAGCATCAAAGCTTCGGGCCACTAGGTTCATCTCTTCTTCGGAAACAGGTAAGGTTTCACTGTTGTCACCCCCATAGGGCAGGCTGTCCATCACAACAAGCGGTTTGTCCTTGGTTTCTTCCTCCAAAGCATTCTTCGCTTTCCTGGGCAGTGAAAGGTTGGGAAAGGAAGCTAGGCAGGTTGAAAGAGTTAATCATCAAACACAGCGGAAATTAGTGGGAACTATTGGAAACTTATGGGCCCCAAACAAAATAATGCACAACTTTTGATACCATCCACAACGAAGCTCTTAGCCATTTGCATTTTTTTGGCATGAAGCAAAGCTTGTTGGATGTTCTGGATTTGGAGGTTGAGATCTTCCATGGAACCAGAGCTACCTTTGTCAGGTGTGTCCTCAATCACAATCATCTTATCACAATCATCAGGTTCAATACCCTTGGATGGTGATGGGTCAAAGGCTACCAAAGGAGACCCTGGCGGGGAATCGGCAAACTCTGGGACCAAAGGCTGGTCAACTGCGTCCTCTGGGAAAAAGGGCTGGGAACTGGGTATCATCTCACAGGAATCCATGGTGGAAGGTTCTTCTGAGAAAAGGCCTTGCATGGGCGATCTGGACTGGGACTCATCAACAGGGTGATGTTCAGGCTCAGAATCACCACCATCATCACAGTCTTCATCAGACCCCACATCATCTAAGTCAACATCATAGAAAGGTTCACCAGGTTCGTCAGCTGAAGGTTCTTCTGGGCATGAAAATCCACCGTCGGGAGTAACCTCCGGGTTATAGCAGTGAAAACCCAAGGAACATGAATCCGAACACTTGGAACCAGGAATGTGAAAGAACAAGTCGATAAAAACATGAAACGTTGCTAGCGGGCGTTTTTCTTTTCCCAACAGTCCCAACCGTTTGTTTTGAAACCAAACCTGTGTCTCTTCTTCATCGTGGAACACAAGACTCATCAACCTTCGGAAGGGTACACTGCGACAAAGCACATCCTTGTTCAGCTTGGCCTTAACCATGACCATGAATCCTTTAGCCAATTTGGCTTCTTTCTTGATCTCGGTCCTATTAGGTACTGGAAGCTTCATTATGTGAAACAGCTTCTTGATCCTTATCGCTGGATGATGTTGAAGGCTGATAAAAATGGATAAACAAATGATAAAATACAAACATCAAAAATTGTGCCTAAACATCAAAGCTTGAATTGATGACAACAACCCCCATAGTGGAAAGTTGATAAAGAAAACAGAAAATAGAATATATAGAATATGCCATTTAAGATAAAGCTCTCCCTGGTCAAATGTGGTACCATGACCTGACCAACATGGCCATTGGGCAGACGCAAACGCTGGGCAATGGGCTTCAAGGCTTGGAAGTTCTGTTCACCACAGCGAACATTGCATTCTGGTTTGGCACACCGAATTGCTGGTCGAAAAAGACACTGGTTCACCCGCATAAACTCCCTCACCTCCGGATCTGACTCCCAAGCCTTAGCAAGGCCACTTAAATCAGCAGCCGTCATGGTAGCAAATGCAGCACCCCAAAAACTCGGCACAGGCAAGTCGCTTGGGCTGAAGATGGCTGAAGAGACCAGAGGCCAGGTGGGTTTCATCATGCCCCTGCTGGATCGGGATATTGGATACAAAATCCAATCATTGGATAATCTGGGCAACAAGTAAAGGATATCACATGATCGGATTTTGTATCCGTGAATCTCCATGTTTTGATTTTAATTCTGATAGTTGACAGCCGACAGCCAATTCAAATATTGAATAGTCCAAGTAGATTTAAGTGATGTGCTTCCCCACGCAGCCTATTGGGTTGGATCTGGATCCTAGATATCACAATGATGATGATGATGATGATG
>Ga0126342_10009702_pt1 | contig 17247 bp, 16 predicted proteins | sample Cyp1metagenome_FD_92528 | JGI IMG/M metagenome (GOLD analysis project Ga0126342, IMG submission 92528) | Coral microbial communities from Lord Howe Island, Old Settlement Bay, Australia - Cyphastrea 1 metagenome | ecosystem: Host-associated > Invertebrates > Cnidaria > Coral ... | reverse complement strand
TAACTAACTTCACTACCCAACTTCGACGACAACAGCAGGATCAACAACAACAACAACAACAACAACCACAACAACCACAACAACCACAACAACTACAACTACAACAACAACAGCCAACAACAACAACAACAACCACCAACAACCAACAACCAACAGCCAACAACCAACAACCAACAACCAACAACCAACAATCAACAACCAACAATCAACCATCAACCATCAACAATCAACAATCAACAATCAACAGTCAACACCCAACACTCAACACTCAACACTCAACAATCCACAATCAACAATCAACAATCAACAATCAACAACAACAACCACAACAACAACAACAATACTGTGTTTTTTGGCATGTCAGGCGCCAACAACATGGAGATTTGTGGTGTTTTTTGTACCGAAGGTTTTTTTAAATTTGGTTAACGCGGCCAACATGACGCCTTGTGGGGCCCTGCGCGCATCACCGCCATCATCAACAACGTAACGACAGCACGCATTTGAATTTGATTCTTTCATTGTTTCTTTCATTGTTTCTTGCGATTTCGCTGTGGTGACGCATTTTGCACCGATACGCTTCTACAAACAGACGACGCACAGAAACCTTTGCACAGAGCAACTTTTATGCGCAGATACTCTTACACAGAGAGGTTGTGCGCAGATTAACTTTTACGCGCAGACGCCTTTACACACAGAGGCTTTCACGTAACGAAATGTTTACACAAAAGTTTTTACACACCGATGTTTTGCACAGAGGTGTTTTTGCACACATAATAAAGGCACACAGGCGCTTTTACACACAGAACCTTTTATACAGAGAAACTTTTGCACAGAACAGTTTTTACACAAAGAAACTTTTACACTGGAAAACTTTGACCCAGAAAAAAAATTGTCCACACAAACTGCACAAAAAAAATACACACCGAAACTTTCACACGCAGACACTTTACCCAGAGCAATTTTTACACACATTTTTTTTCCGCCCAGAAGCCTGTACGCACAGAAGTCTTTCTGCACAGCAGTTTTTACACAGACGCTTTTACACACAGATGCCTTTACACAGAAACACTTTTACACACAAAAAATTGTGCACACAGCACGCTATTTTACACACAACCAGTTTTTACACGGAAATGTTTTGCTTCCCCTTCATCGTCACCTACCTTTCGTGTTCCCCCTCTCAAGTATATTCAAGTATTATTTATATATTATATATATTATATTATATTATATTATATTATATAATACAATATTTTATTATATTATATTATATTATATTGTATTGTATTATATTATGCATGAATGCCTGTAATACCCTCAAAAATTGGGTTTGAACCGAACCCTGAACGCAAACGAAATGTATCGAAAATTTCCTTAGTTACCAACCAACATACTGCAATATGCATATAGATTTTAATGTGGAACGTGCTGCTGAACTATTGGGTTTTGGAGGTACTTCAGACAACATAGATGTATAGGTAAACAACATATTTTGTGGATAAAACCATGCTTGTGGGAGAAACAAATCCAATCATGAACCCAAGTCAGCAGTAAGTTTCTGAGGTCTTTGGACCCATAACTAAGAAAACTTGTCTCGGGATTCTCTGAAGCAATTCACATTTTGAAGTCAGTAGAACTTTGAGTCACATTTTACATGTATTTGCACTGAATTTGGGTTTATACACGTACATGCACATGTCATATATTTTGCATACTACATGTTGTGCAGTGTTTAGACATAATTACTCTACAATGTCAGTATGTCATGTCAAATTTTGGGATCATGAAACCTACAGATTCCATGGCTGTTCTTGGAACATTCAGCCATACCGGCTATACCCCTACATATATACATATATACACAAACATATGGAAGTCCTTGACCGGGAGCCACGTCGGATATTGCTATAGAAATGCAATAAACTAACCTTGATCGCAAAGCACCATTGATGTCAACCCACACCGAAAAAAACCTAGCAAATTAGTGCAGTTGCTCGTTCCTTTTCGTATATCTTTCTTTTCCCGGGATGATGATCCCCAATTGGTAATCGTATTTATAGTAAATATAATATATATATATATATATACATATGGATTCAAACCACTAGATACAAAAAAAATAAGGGAATTTCTGTAAAGTAGCATTGCCCTAAACTCAATGCATCGAGTGTATATACTATTTGCTGGTGAATTCCATCTTTCATTCACGGTAACATCCCCATGTTGAAAAAAGTACCGCATTATTTTGCCAAAAGACAATACTATAAAGCAGCAGAGTCAACATGACAACAACCCTTAAACAAATTGTAGAGATAGACACTTAGGAATTGCGATTGACTACAATTATCATATAAATATATGAAATTGGTGACTTATCACGATTCAGCCATATACATATCAATAATAAACATATTATTCAAACAAAACGTATGGCGTACAAATACATGTTAATGTGTAGTAGTTTGTTCTTCCTTTTTACAAAGAAGGAGAGAACTAGAACACACATGCACCATGATTCTTCTTTTTTGATGATTACCCTGGGGTAGTCTAACTGGAAATCATCTATGCCATTTATGAATGATTCTTCAATCCACGAAAAAAAACAAAAGCATCTCATTGTCATGTTTAGTGAGTTAAGTTATACTGTCGTTCAAACGTCCATTCTTTGCTGGTCAAATGATGCAATTTATGCAAACCTGTACCTTCCATTGATGAACGGTGGATTAATATTGTTTTTTTTTTTGTATACACTTGCTGATTCTTGAGGTGGATGCGCGCAGATCTACCATGGTGCGGGCAAGAATCCACCATTGCTGTGATGTTTTCTTTTTGCAGCTTGGACTATTTTTGTTTTGGCCTTAGGGTCCCTTAGGGTCCAAAGGTTTCTTGGGTTGTCCACTCTCAGCCGGAGTCTAAATCTTCAGCTGGAGTCAGCATTGGGCAGCGGAAAATGTAGTGCAGCTGAGAATCGCATAGCAAGAGGCTCTCTGAAAGGAAGCTTTTTGTGCACGGGAAAAAAAAGGCTGTCTGGATGAGAACACCAGCTGAAATTAGGTTGAGTTTCCATCACGACATGGAGGAACGCAACAAGCCACTGAGTTTCAGTAAAATTATATAAGTAAAATTATACACAATTTGTTTCTTTCGTTGGAGAGTGAAGGTTGGCCAGAAGATGGGTTGGTGAAACAACCAGGTTCCATCAAATTTCCCATGCAGCTGCAGTCCCCCAAAAGGGGAACTGGCACGCGGACCGGTCACAGACGGCTGCGGGACCATACCGTCGATATTAGGACTCTCAAAGTGAGTCTGAATTCGTCGGTGAATTCAGCAAAGATTTCTGGGCGATGAGAGATGGCACAGTTTCGAACAAGAAAAAAACATCAGATATCATGGAGAACATCTATCCAAACACATGTTATCACATGTTTGTGTTATTGAAATTCTGGACCCCTTTTGCATTGCATGAGTCCGATGATCTCTACCTCAACATGAAGCCACTAAAGGAGCACCACCTTTCAGATATTCAATGATTGCCACAGGGGAAATGGGTGATTTTATCTCTTAGCCAACTTTTCCCCCTAGTATCTGCGGGGTTGGGAAAAACATGGAATAAAACCTGATTGCCCTGTCGACATTTGACATGCAAACTACGAAATCAACATGTGTCATGCAAAGTACGGAACCTTGACCTTTCAAATGGTTTTATTGTTGTTTTTTTTCGTCAATCTCGGAGATAATTTTGTGCATCACTGGGATGTTCATGATGCAAATGCCTTAAACATGAATTTACTTAACTTCACTCATGTTCATTCTATTCGGTATCGAGATACTCTTTCAACAGCCGTGCTTTGGTCTTGACCTAGTGAAATCTTGGGCACACAGAGTAGCCGTCCTCTCAGCACCTGGAATAGATTTAATGCACGGAGTCGACTCTCAGTGGATGCGTGTCAAAAAGGTCCAAAGGTGACGCCGGACATTTTGGGGTTTTGCCTTAGTTGATGGGAATGGGGCGTCCCCTATTTTCAGACGGACATGACAGTGATCATGATGATGACGACGACGATGATGTTGATGATGACGATGACGATGATGATGATCTTGATGATTATGATGATGATGATGATGATGATGATGATGACGAAGACGACGACGGCGACGGCGACGGCGACGACGACGACGATGATTGTGATGATGATGATGATGATGATGATGGTGATGATGATGATGATGATGATGATGATGATGAGGACGACGACGACAATGACAATGACAATGACACGGATGATGAACATGATGAACATGATGAACATGATGAACATGATGAACATGATGATCATTGATATATGAACATGTATGAGCATGGACATCTTTCCAATCATGTACATTTAAATATACAAATAAAAATAACATGTTGCTATTACAAATACAATGATGATGATGAACATGATGAACACAGTCAGGACTGCTCCAATCCATTAGTGGTAAATGATAGCCACAATGGGTGGCCATTAGTGGTAAATGATAGCCACAATGGGTGGGGGAACTAGTCATTCTACCTCTTTGTCTACCTAGTTTTCCCCCCTGGTATCTGGGGTGTGGCAGCCCTGAGAGTGAACATGATGAGCATGATGAACTTAATGAATTTGATACTTGCGCTTGTCTTGGCTATTGATGTGTTCTTATCACTGTTGTCATCATTAGCACAACCTGGGCCGCATCGTGAATATCCTGGACTCTCATCATATGCTTGCAGCATCTCTTTTGATGAATCTGAATCGAAACTCGCGAATTTGGAATCTCCATGATTTTTGGCTTTCCCAAACTTGAATGAGACTAGTGGCCACTTTCTGCTTTCCAATGTGATGCAAAACAAAACAAGGTGGTGCTTAAACATATATTTTTAGACCAAATGTGCGCGCCCATCATCGCTGCGTGCTCGCTGCTTCAGCCCAAATTTTCCAAGGCAGCATAAGCCACCAGATAAACCTAGAGCAGGTGGAAACACAAAGCCATGAACCACTTTGTTGAAAATCAACACGACTTCTATTTTTTTAGTCCCAGCCAAACTTGACTCCACATTCGTGCAAGGTCGTAGCGTGTGTTTGCAATGGATGCACCCGTCTGTTCAAGAAGAACATTTGCAGCTTGCGGCTTCCGTTGGCATCGACAAAACCACAACTGTTTCTTGGAGCAACCCCACTACCATTCCATGTCGAAACTTTTCGACTGCTGATTAGCCTGGTGCGGTGCTGACAGCAAAACAACACAGCTGATGTTGGGGCGACACCGTTGGCGGCCGGGCAAGGCCATCTTGACAAACCTCGCTGGTTGAGGTCACATATTGATTGATGCTACGTGGTTGATCGTGAGACAATTTTGCAGGGTCATTGCGTGAATTCGAATGCGAATGAACTGTCGTTCCGGCCTGGAATAGGCTTGAGCCCCAGCCTTCCGAGATCATAATGAAAGAAGCGTTGCCACCAGTGCTGATTGTGAGTTTGGTATAGTTGGCTGGATAATGGTCGATATGTTGAGGGTTGATACGTTGATATTCCAACTATTTCCAACTTATGGGGATATTGGCCAACGGATGAATTCACAACCGATGTTGGGAAGATCTAGACATTTTTTGTCAAATTTCCAGATTAATATTTAGGTTTGTTGTGGTTTGTATTTATGGGACCACGGAGCAGCACTCATCTCACACACCCCTTTGGTTCTCGATAGTGTCTGTGCCCACTGAGATCATGTACGACTTCTGGGAAGCCTTGATCGGTCGCATTAGTACCACTGCGGGAGGCCTCGTAAAGAGAGCCTTGGCGAAGCACTGGGGCCACTGCGCAGGGCCAGGATCAGATGGATGGGGGGGTTGTCAAGAAACTGATCAGAATCAAACTTGACTTCTCTTGGTATACCGACTATTTTGAAACAAAGCCATGTAATTTATCTTAGACGAGATGTGGGGTTGCTTCATTGGGAGATGCTTCAAAATTGATTTTTAGGCTAGAACCAGCCTAGAGAAAACCACATGTTTCCTTTCCATCAGAGGCTCTGATGTTGGTTCCGTTTCGGTGACCTCTTCTAAGACCTGAAGTTGGCGAACCTTTGAGGGGAAATCCCAAAAATTGATTTTCGTTTGTGCGTTTTCTGGTATAATTCATGGCTTTAGGTTTTGTTTTAGACGGTTTCCCTAGGTTTATCATGGTTTTTGGCCAAGGAGCTGGAAAACAATACACCTTGACCCACAAACATCCAAAACCAGCAGCTGCGGCAGATTGCAGCAGTATGGTTTGAACATGTTTGAACTGGTTGGTCATCAGCATCATCACAGTCTGATACGAAAAAACACGTATCTTTTCATTGGTTTTCTTTGTTCTGGAAGGTTTGTGGGAGTTTTTATGGAGGTTTCGTTTGTCTTGACATCAACAGAGACCCAGTCCTCTGTTCAGACGACCCCCGAAGTTAATAGATGATGTCATAGTTACCTGAGGTTGTAAGTTACCTGAAGGATTTACTGCATCCATGCTGCGGAAAGCTTCAAGCTCTTCATTGATTTCCACACATGATTCAGGCATGACAGGCAATACTAATGCACTCAGAGCCACGCAGCCTAGTGTGGTAAACCGGTAAACCCACAAATGAACCACGACTTTTGGAGGGCCTGTTTCTAGTGAAATTGGGGATGGTTTAGTAATAGAGTTTACGATAACCCATATGATCCATGGTGCTGGTATATATGCTAACATTTAGGGTATATTGATGGTAAATGTCACCATATATAGCATACATGGATCCTATGGGTAACTAATAGAGTTCAGTAGGTTGGGCGTGGTTTTCGGAGTCCACTGACCCTGGCTTTGACTGAATTCTTCATAGATTCTGGTGAATCTCAGCGGCCAGAACTCAGAACTGGGAACCATCTGATCAAATCTAACTTTTTTCGACACATGCAACACATGGGTTTCTTCGACAAGAAACTCGGGAACTCGGGGAACCTAAAAATATATCAACATATTACCCATAGGATCCATGGTGCTGGTATATATGCTAACATGACTGGGGTATATTGATGGGATCCATGTTACCAAATATAGCAGCACCATGGATCCTATGGGTTATGGTTGATCACCATTTGCCTGATTTTGTTTAGTGTTTTTTCTTGGGTCCCCAAATTTACGTTCTTAGGTCAATGGGCCGGCGTGAAGAACTTCCAGAATCAGCCTTTTGGCCTGAGATGAATTGCACGAGCGTGCCACTATGTTTAACCACCAAAGAGTGCTGTTAGTAGTGGTGTTTTTTCATTCATTCATCCATTCATTTGTCGTTGGTTCATTTATTCGTTCGTTCATTCATTAATTCATTCATCCATCAACTCATTAATTCATTAATTCACTCATTCATGTTCTTTTTCATTTTCAGGTTCATTTCCATTTCATTTCATTTTATTCCGTTTCGTTTCGTTTGTTTCCATGTCCATTTCATTTCATGTAATTCCTTTATTTCTTGTTTGTTCGCTCAATTTGTCCTTTCTTCCGTGTACATTATCATTCTTTCATGCAATCCTATGTTTGTTGCCTTCATTCAATAGTTCAATCGTTTTATCATTCATTCTCTTATGTGTTGGTTCACTCATTGAGGAGGTTTTAAGTCATTGACTTGTTCCTTCATTCAATGCTTCTTTGATGGGTGAACATTCATTTCATCTCAGCTGTTTTCTTTGCATGTTCATTTCATTTTACATACATTTTTTGATTATATAACTATCCATTGTTTCATTTGTTTTGTCAATCCATTTTAATGTTGTTGCACTTTACTTCACTTTGTTTCAATCATTTCATTTCATTTCATGCCGTTTAACTCCGTTCCCTCAATCTTTAATTTAATTCATTCAGTCATTTATTATCATTCATGCATCTCGCTCGTGTGCATCCAAACACCTTCCTGTACCCTTGGATTTCTTAAAAGCACTGTATTGACTCTTTTCCAAAACTTCCGCCCTGGGGCAGGTGGGCACTACTGGTAACCAAGATTAACTATAATGTAGATCTATATAGTAAGTCCATGTAAGTCCCCGAAGTAGATCGTTACTTTCAACTGGGGGAGGTCAACAACCCGATTCACGCACCAGTTGCGATTCGTTGTGTGATCTCTCAAGTTGCGACCCAAATAACAAGTTTTTTGAAAGACATTGTTCAAATCACCAAAGGAGTCTCTCTTCCCTGGCAAGATATTAGCCATTCCAAGGTTGTTCACCTTGGTGTCTTTGTTGGTCTTTGCCTATTCTCTTCACCTGGTGAAGCGACCTGGCTGTACCACCATGGGCGATGGCTGATCCACAAGGTTTATCGGTTATGGCCGGTTCAATGGGGGAAAGGACGATAAAGGATGCATTGTTGATTGCTTTTTGGCTGACTCTGCAGACACATTTCGGGGGCTGCTGTTTCTGAACACTGGGAAAAGCCTTTCGAATGGCCAGGTTATCTCGGGTCAAAACTAGAGGGATATTGTGGCTAGTCAGCGTCTCAGGATCCATAAGTTCTAGAACTTTAGGATAGGTCAAATTGGAATATTGTTGCTTGTCTCCATGTCCCAGTAATCTATAACATGGCAGTGGAAAATCCATCGAACTAACAAGTAGAATCATCGGAAAGTAGGGCATTTTTCTATTGTTCTGTTGGATTTCCAGAGGATATGCAGTTGGACATTGACATCCGCGGGTTGGTTCAGAAGACGGGCACCTAGTGACCTAAGTGGACCGGTCTGACCGTACTCATGTCGTCCCCAAATTGTGACAAGTGGGTCGGGATCCCAAACAAGTTGTATGATATTGATGGTAGATGAATGCACAGGGAGGTACTCCCCCAGTTATATAATAAGTTGGTTTATAATCCCCATGAATCATAGTTATAGCCAGTTATAGCTTCATAAACCCTAGTTATTGGAGTCATAAACCAACTTAGACTATGGGGCACCCCCCGAATTTGATGACAGTTTCAAAGAAAAACAACGGGTTTCATAAATCAACCGTTTTCCCGTGACTTTTACTTGCAAATTCCCGCATTTTGGCCTGGGTCAGGAAGCATTTTCTCAACTTCAGCGACCTGGCTCCATCGTTTGGTGTTCGGCTGTGGTCCAGCTGGGCCGATATTCAAAGATCACGATGGACGGGCATCCCGAAAATAAAGTCATAAGCTACCGAAATACATTGTTGGTGGAACGCTTCAACAAAGTCGTGTTGATTTTGCTATTATAGGATTTATAGGTTACCCTTAGTTGCTTATCTTCACACCCTTCCCCCCCCACAGCGTTTGGAGTTTTTCAAAGCCGCTGTTGCGAGTGATTTCGTCCATTCCGAATGGCCCAGGCTGGAGAAAGATGCTCCTCATCACAGGAATTGTCCGGACCCAGAGGATCCCAGTGCTGGGGTGATGTGGTTGACAAGGGCAACCCACGGCATGGCTGATCGATTCTTATCGCCCGGTAAACATGTCTGGCCAATTGGAGCCATTAGCTTGGGTCCCAAATACTTGGACCCTTTCGAACCACAGATTGTGGGTTGTGGCATGGTCATTGTATGTCATGGTTCTTTTGGTAGTTCATGCCATTTTCACATTGCCTGACCCATACCCCAGCAAGAGGGGTAGCCCAAAAGCCAGTTGTTTCTTTAATATCATTATCCCCATAGAACCTAATTTTTGGACATTGCCCACTGGGAAGTTTCATAGATTTCCAGACCGACTCGCTTGTGTCCCTCTTGCCGGCCGGTGTGGCCGAGATTCTGAACCTTTTCGATGTGCCATCCTTAGCCCAGGGTTGTCACAGGCGAATCAGACAACGGAGTCTGTGTTACACGCTTGCACATTGTTCCGAAATGTGATGTTGGGTGAAATGATCATGTTCATGATGATGATGATGATGATGGTGATGATGATCATGATCATGATCATGAGGATCAGGAAGAGGAGGAGGAGGAGGAGGAGGGGGGAGGATGCATGTTGATGATGATCTTTATATAGAATCATTATCATTGTGTTGTTTTGTTTTTAACCATTGCCACCACTCAAATTGTGTGCGTCTCTTCACTTCTCTAGACAACATTGAGAAGTAGTGCTGGTTTTGAAGGTCCCCATTTCTAAGAGACCAACAAACATCATAATATTGCATGTCATATATACACATCATACTAGTATAATATGTATATAATATATATGTATATGATATTTATAAGTAACTTTCTCCCTCTTGGGATTGTATGGGTTGTATATATGTATGTGTATATATATACACATATATATATATATATATATGTATATCATATTTTCCCAACAAGGGCAACGCCGACATGCCACATATCATTCCTGATATCATCTGAGGCAACGTTGGCATTGTGCACCACCTATGATGTAGCGCCTTGTTGAGAACGGAGACATTTCACAGCAGCATTCATTGGTGAATAATGGTTAATTAATATGTTAATATTGGTGTAATTGGGGATTTATATTAACCAATATCAACACATAAACCATTATTAACCATTAATGATTGTTATTTGGGTAGCCTCTATTAGTTCGCGTCATGGTGGCGCCATGGCCCATAGAAATAGATGATCCTATGATGATTTACCGGTGTTCGCTATGTTAAATTACCAGTAAAATTTGGTTGGGCAACGTGATTTGGTGAATATTTTTTGGTTATAAATACGGATATGATCGCCGGCTAGGAACCTTTTTTTTTGTATGGGATGACAACTCCAATGACGGTGTTTTTGGGGGATTCTGTTCCCGTTTGTGGGAGTTATGACGGGGGACAATGAACCTCCCCAGCACTTATCTAGCAGAAAGGGTTTCACATATGCCCAAGAAGCAGGGTGTCCCATCAGCAAAAACACTTATAAATCATAGATCATGATAAATCATTATATGTGTTTCTATTTATTCCAAATATACGTATTATCTTTGCTACATCATTTTGCTACTACCCAATTCAATAAGTGGAGGTGCATCATAGATGCCTTTTTCCGATTGATATTTCGGGGTCACCTAATTTTTTGACAACCACAAGGTCGATCCTGTTCTTCCATTTTAGGGCATGATTGATGTCAGGTCAGAAACCAATACTTCTACCTGGGAGAGACGATTCTGGATGAGATTCCCGCGGCCGCAAATTTCGTCCCCTGGCTGTTGGAAGAGCCTTCCACACCTCAAGATGAGCAGACCCACCTTTAAATCTGCTTTATTTTTGTAGGGAAATGGGTGGCATGGAGGGATAGTTGACCTTAAAGAAGTATATAGTATAAATATGTTCAAATCGATTTGCCGGAGCAAATGTCAAACAAAATGTCAGCACTTGTTTCAGGAAGCTGGCAACATGCCGGCCTTGTTTCAGACGGTTTCTATTTTGGCCGGATCACATGTTCTGCGCCAGGTCGTTGGAACCTTTATCATCGTAGAGATGGCTGATCAGGTTCTGCCACTTGCCAGGGGGCCAGGGGGTTCCAAAGCACTGATGATCCCTGATGCCTAACATGTATTTTTTGTAGGGCATAACATCAGCAACTGTGTATGGATGGAATCCAACATATTGGGGAGACGACCTGTACAGCCATCAATGGACATTGATCAAATACACAGTATGTATAGCGCGGACAGCTTCTGAGTGGTGCGCGCACGGCGGCAGCAGTGTGGCGCAGCACGAGGTTCATGTCCAGCAGACTGCTTTATACACATCTCAAAGGCCGACCGGAGAGTTTGCCCCTGCCAGGCTTCCATGGTATTCACTACGCCATAGAACAACTGTAAGATGGCGTCAGCACAGGGATGTCAGGGCCCTGACTGAAAGCCGAATTGGATAGGCACGGCACTTGTCGCACATGCCCACCTGTCCATTAACCAACAATCAGTTCGTGCAACTGTATTGTAGCGCGCTGAAGAAGATGGGAAAATCCAAATGGCACTTGGTCTGATTGCGAAGACCAACCCCAATAAAAACTGGGAGAAGCTATGCTGAGCACTGGTCTCCCCAAAGCTGGGTAAAAAACACGACAAGTGCGACCCACGGATTTTGAGCCGTCCCAAGCCACATGCAATCACTGTCGACATGCTAATGCTGCCCCACTCGCTTGCTGTCTCAACGAATGCCGCTCCCCAAAGATATACCGGTGCCTTGTCGGACATCAAACTACAAAATCTACGGACTTTAGAATTGTAGCAAGCCACGTGCACCGGACATGCGGGCCGCTCTGTCCCACAAGTCCTTTCGAGGTTGAAACCAAGACGGCCATTCAGGGTAGCATCCATGCCAACTGGACTGCTGCACCGGCCATTCAGCCTGGAGAGAACCATCTGCCAGGTGCCAAACAAACAAACTAGTAATCAAGGCACTGAAATCGAGACAGGCAATGAGACGTGCGCGGACTACCTGTAGAGCAGCTTTGCTTGTGATGACACTCTTCACACGATTAGGAGTAGTTGTGATGCCCAAACCAGATAGCACCAGGGGACGCACAATAACAGCCAATGCTTTTCCGGCGAATCAGCCACACGAGAAGGAAACAAGGCCACGGTACAACGATCTCCCATTGCAAGCACCGGTTGTAAACAGCCCCACTAACTGGAAAGACTTGGGCCGAGGGCTCACGGTATGTATAATATACCCATAGTAATATCTTCAGTTGATTTCTCAAACTGGTAGCTGGGAATGTATTGCCTGCTTTTGCTCAACTAACCAGGATGGCAGCATGACTGAAGGATATTAGATTCAGATGTGCAGTTGAGAATGCCATGAACTTTTCGAAGCGGAGCCCGCATTTTCAGCGGGCACTTCAGCCCATTCATGTGTCAGGCAACACTGGTATGACCCTTGTATCTCAATGGGGAGTAGGGATATTCTTGTACCCTAAAAGAGAATTGGAATGTATTGAACTGTGGCCAAGCATTGACTTCAGAGATACCCCAGCACTGTCATGGCCGGCCATGGATTGGCCGTGCTCGGCCAGGGGAATGAGGGATTGACCTACGGCCTTTTCACCACTGTTTCGAATTTGGGGTTCCCGTTCTCTCGGGCCATCGGCAATCAGGCCAGGTGGGCCAGGTGGTGCAGTGTTCTGGGTCAACCTCGCTGAAGGGTAGTGCCACAAACCAAAACGCATATAATGTTAGTAAAGCAATAGTATCCACCATCTCCTGCATCTCCAATTTTAAACGATTTCACCGTAAATGGGACGTATGAGCCATCAATTCTTATAGGTATTCTTGCGTTACCAACATTAGTATAAACCTAATCAGTCGGTTCTCAACAGGACCTATCAGGAATTCAAACATTGGTTGCTGATAGTTTCCAGTGCGTGCACATTGGTCCTGTCATGTCAAACTGCGATCCCGGAGGAAGCCTTGAGACTTGCGTGTCTCATTGTGTTTGTCTGGGTACAGGGTACCGGGTACCTTGAAATCCTATGGTTCATCATGAATTCCCGCCTTAACTTGCTGTTTTGTGGTGCAACCCATTTCTGTGCGTTTCTGAATCTTATTTTCTCAGTGAAACACCTTGACCGAAGTCGATTTTACAGACATGGGAAGACAAGAGGAAACCCCAGAAATTGTACAGTTTTTTTTTGCTATAGGACAACCATGCTTGGTGGTTCATCCCAGTTAGTAAGTGGGTTACAACCCCAGTTACAAGTGGATTTACCCTACTTATCTCATGTATATCCTGGGTTATAACCCACTTACTAAGTGGGCTGAACCACCAAGTGGACAAACCAAATAACGACCGATCACCTTGGCCACGCTGAGATTTTCGGCCTCTTTCAACCCAACTTGTCGGATAGGGAGAACTACAAGCACCTTGGCTGTCGTAATTCAAGAAGGGGATGACAATCCTACTCCTGATTTTTGGATATTCATGTATATATATATTTATTTATATTCATGGTATACGATGTATATATATATACACTATACTATCTGGCTGTCATAATTCAAGAAGGGGAAGAAGGGGATGACTATTCCTACTCATCATCCCCAACCTTGGATGGGTAGTTTCTTGCTAGATTGACTATGTCATGATTAATTGTATTATTAGGCCTTTTTTCCTCGGCATGTGACCCATATTCTTCAAATTGCAGCTTGACATGTAGTCTGACATTTGTTTTGACGTTTGTTCAGGCAAAAAAATGACATCAGCTCTGACATTTACTCTTACATTTGATCTGGCAGATTTCATGTGTGACATACATTCTGATATGTATTCTGACAATTGCTCTCGCAATTTCCATGTCACACATCTTCTGACATACATTCAGACATAGACCCTGACAAATAGTCTAACATTTGATTTGTTCTTTTTCTGACATTGACTCTGACACCCATTCGGAAATTTGATCTGGCACGGCAAATGTCAATCGACATATCTTCTGGTATCCTGGCATCAACTCATAGTCTGAAATTTGACCTGACAATTTTCTTGTGAGATACTTACAGACATTGATTCTACCATTTTTTGACATGTAGTCACACTATCTCACACTTGCCCTGGCAAACTTTAGCTGTCATATATTCCCACAAATCTCGGGGCATAGAGAGAGAGAGAGAGAGAAGAGAAGAGAAGAGAAGAGAAGAGAAGAGAAGAGAAGAGAAGAGAAGAGAAGAGAGAGCATCTTGGCATTGAGGTCGGGTGTGCCAGGCAGCAGATCTAGAAACTCCCGCCTGACATCTGTGGAACAAGTTGTTCTAGGATGGTATCGAGGAAATTTTCTGCATATATAACTCCCAGGGTTCTTTTTCCATCTCTTACCTATATATGTAGCGTGTATATATATTTATATATATACGTATATATATATATAGATTATATTATTATATACTGTATGTATTTGATACGATGCACGTTCATGGGGTCCAACCGCCTTTCACATCCATTACCAACTTACACTCCCCGTCTGGGCTAATTAGCTACATAGTATCTCTTTTTTTCCTGCATATCCCGAAGATATCATGCCAATTCGATCCAATTAATTTTCAGTTCTGCATATGCATACTCCAATTGTGTTTTTTACTTGGGATGTCATGTCCGTAAAACTTCCATAACAATAATTTCATACAATTTCCCTATTGTCCTGTTCTTTTCCAATTGGTTTGTTATTACAGTTACGTGTATATTAAATAAATAAATAAATAAATAAATATAAATATATATATATATATAATATAGTATATATATAATAATAATGATGATGGAAGGTCACCCGACCTCAGCCGGCAACAAGGACCTACCCGCCCTAATCCCACCTCCGAAAGAGCTTTGTGCAGGAGAAACAACAGCTGCAGTTTGGTCATGAAGTTGAAAGCAAAACCAACGAAAACATGTCGTTCTGAGATAGACAGACATGTGCTGACCCCCTGTGATTTAGGACAATTTTTGCTGGTGCCACGTTCAATTGTTTGAAATCATAATTATACTGTATGAATCTTGGCCGTGGAACAAGTGCCAAAAACAGGTTTGACGCGGAAACTATTCTGAACTAGTCTGGGAGAATGTTGACCTCAAAAATAAGCCATCCAACATTCGGAAAGTTAAGAGCAAAACGGGGGGAAAAAGGTCAAGACATTCATAAAGAAACCTAGGTACTACTATTGACTGGTTGGCCTACTAGGGTAGAGGGCACGGTCTCTATTTGTTCGGCTTTGTGGGCCTTCAAAGTTGTCTTTTCTGCATTTTTTGAATTTCAAAATGTGTTGTTTAGGAGCCCGGGACCGTTTTGACGGGAATTGCGCTGTGAGAAACTCCTATTGTCTCGGTATGGCGCTTCCCCCTCGGCTTGTTTCCTCAAGCCTTTCAGAAGCTGCTGCTGGGCACAAATGCCCGACCTCACTATTATGTTCGCAATTGATCTCACCAGTGTAACTGAGTGAAAGAATGAACATAACCCACGACCCGCGAGATATCATAGTTTGAACAGAGAGAACTATATATAGTCTTAGATAACTATACATGTATATAAATACATATATAAATACATATATATATAATATATATAATATTATATTATGTGTATGTATTTCTGTTCATATCTCTAAGAAGGCACCAACTTTGAGAAACTAACAGGCTGGACACGATGGAATTCCGTCACACCGTGGCACGATCGCGGCCTGGCTTCATATCTGTTTCGATAGTTAAAATCTGGTTGCCTTGATTTGCTGCAGGTGATTTTGTATTTTCCCAGTGTTTTTTTTTTGCATATATACATATATACATATACACTGTAAATGTACATATATGTGTATATGCCATTACATATATATATATGGGTGGTCCGCTTCATCAAAACCAAAATGGAAGGGAGAACAGTTCAACTGGGTTTGCCCAAGCATGGGGTAAGGCTCAAAGTTGTCAAATTTTCTTTCAATCAGATCATGGGACAATGCCTGAGAAGACGATAATCCCTAGCGTTGGCCAGTAGCCCATTTTCAGACACATCCAAATTTGATCGCTAAAATTGCATTGATCGAGCTATTGCATTACATGCATGCATGCATACATACAAACAAACAAACATACATACATACTTGCATCATCCAACCACCCATCCATCATTCATACAGTTATAGATTCATACATCCGTTCATTCATACATACATACATGCATACATACATACATACATACATACGATACATACGATACAAACACACATACGATACATACGTAACATGCGTAACATACTTAACATACACAACATACATAACATACGTAACATACGTAACATACGAAACATACACAACATACATAACAAACAAAACATGCATAACATACATAATATAGTATACATGAACGATATACAAATATCACATACTGTACATCACTTGTCATAACACAACATAACATACAAAACATACATAACATACAAAACATACATACGTACCATGCGTACCATACATACCATACATACCATACACACCCTACACAATACACACCATATACATCATACATACCATACATTCATACCATACATACCACACATAGCGTACATATCATACATACCATACATACAGCACATACCATACGTACCATACGTACCGCGCATACCATACGTACCATACGTACCATACATATGCATACATATATATATGTATTTACATACATACATACATTACATACATTACATACATTACATACATTACATACATTACATACATTACATACATTACATACATTACATACATTACATACATTACATACATTACATACATTAC
>Ga0126342_10009701_pt1 | contig 17248 bp, 25 predicted proteins | sample Cyp1metagenome_FD_92528 | JGI IMG/M metagenome (GOLD analysis project Ga0126342, IMG submission 92528) | Coral microbial communities from Lord Howe Island, Old Settlement Bay, Australia - Cyphastrea 1 metagenome | ecosystem: Host-associated > Invertebrates > Cnidaria > Coral ... | reverse complement strand
ATAAATACCGCCAAATCAAGATCAAAGGCGTCCTTTGGTTATCTTTGTTATCAGATTCTGCATTCAACGGAAGACGATGACCAGGAAATCAACCAGAAATAGTTTCCAGGCAGTAGCTGAGGTTTGCCTGGAAACTTTTGCGATGCTGGATGTGAAGCAACAGAAAAGGAGAAGGTAGACACACACACAACTGTCCCAAGACAACGGCGTCATCGACCAGGGATAAGAAGGCAAGTACATAGACACATTTTCCAAAACAAACCAGGGGGGATCGAACCTGATGCCGATGATGACGATGATGATGAGGATGATGATGATGATGATTATGATGATGATGATGATTATGATGATGATGATGATGATGATGATGATGATGATGATAACAAAGTTGATGACGATGACAAGGACGCTGACGCTCACAACGACGATGACGGCTGAAAATGACAATGACGGTGACGATGACAAGGACGATGACAATGACGAAGACAATGACACTGACAATAACGATGATGATGAAGATGGTGATGATGATGACGATGAAGATGATGATGACGATGATGATGATGGTGAGGATGATGATGGTGGTGATGATGATGATGGTGATGATGATGCTCATGATGATGATGATGACGATGACGATGACGAAGACGATGACGATGATGATGACGATGATGATGATGATGGTGGTGATGGTGGTGGTGGTGGTGGGGGGGGAGGGGAGGGGGGGGGTCCCCCCCCTTTCGCGGGAAAAATCACGTGATGTCCTTGAGCAGCCCCCGGAATACTTGCTAAAGCAAGAAGACTCCAGCTCGCTGACGCTAGCTTTCGTGATAACATGACTAAAATTGGGTTCTCGATTGTAACCAACTGATACTACCTAAGAGTGACCTGTAGACAGTGTGGAGATCTTTATCACATGTGTCTTCATTCTTCCAACCTTTAGGTATGACAACCTCAGTAAGTTCACTGACACAAAGATTGTTCAACACTGATGTGAGATTTCCTCTTGGTCTTCTCATCAATGATCCATTTGACACGTTGGCCTGTGAACATCAAGTCGTTCACATCTTCATGACACTCTTGAATTGTGACTTGACAACCTTCTTGAACTGCTCCAGAAGCTCTGGAGTTCCACTAAAAAACAAGTCATCAACATAAAGACAACACATGCCAATCGGTCTTCTTCCCTTGGCATTACTGCCATTCACAGGGTCCATGAAGTGTTCCAAGAGTTCGCCAACAATCTCAGGTGTCAATAGTATCGTGGCAAGGTATGTACGATCTGAAGGTAAGAAGACTGCAACAAGAACTTCAGCTTCTTCTTCCAAACTTGTGGGAATGAGTTCTTTGTTCATGTCATGGTTCATCTCAAGTAACCACCAAACTCCTCTTCTCTTCTCTTCACAATAGAATTCGTCAAATGGAACTTCTTTCTGTCGTAATATGGATCAGGAGTTCTCAGTGGTTTTGCACGAAAAGCAATTTGCGCATGACCATTTTCAATAGGATACCAACCAGCCTTGTGATCAACAGATTCCAAAAAACTTCAACATGGTTTCATCGACAGCAGGAGTCCATGTGCAATCTTCAACTTTCTTCTCCTTAAATTCGTTCCTCTGTTTCAAAGTTTGGGGGTGTTGATAACAAACTGAAAACAATCTTTCTGCAACCAAAAGACACTTATCAACCAGCAGTGTCGGAGGATTCATCCCGCGTTTCCTCACCTTCTTGTGAGCATACGCCATAGTTGGACATACGTACAAGCTAACTTGTACCTTCATAGCACACATATGTGCATCTGTCCGCTCTTGTTGGTTGAATGCCAAGCGAAATCAGAAATTTGCCAAAGCGGTTCCACATTCTCCGCGGTGCGTCCGCAAGTCCATACACGGAACGAGTGCATAAACCAACCAAGTAAGGAGGCAAACCAACGTCAGTAGGCAACTTAACATGGATAACGCCGCGGTCTAAATCATACGTTTCCCCCTCAAGGAAGGCAGTTTTCAAGTTTAAATGGAGTAAATCCCAGCACATCGGGGCGGCATGCTGAGATGCCACACGAAATCCATACCTGGTAGTAGGGCTGTTACTTTTGAGCATCTTGAAAGCCTCTACATACCCATCTAGCCTTGAACTTCTTGAACTCTCCATCCTTATCAACCTTGATGATTAACACTCATCTGCCAGTGACATAGTTGTCGATCTTATGATGTCTCTTGTCATGAAAAGTCATCGCAGTGAAATCCAGAAAGCTTCTGAATTCTTCAAGCTTGACCTGTTTGATCTCCTTAGCATACTTCTTCAAAACTTCTTGAGTGAGAACTGATTTTGCCTTTGGCTGCTTCTTGCCAATCTTGGCAAGATACTGTTCAAACTGATTGACACCAGTAACATCATATGAACCCAAATCAGGAGCAGCTTGAAGTTTGGGTCCTAAAGGAACAAAACCAGTACCATCAATATCGGCAAAATGAGAGCGGTCTGAATTATAAGGTTCAGTGTCCACATCTTCTTCTTGAAGCTGAGCTATCTCTTCCTCAGTCAAACCAGGAGTGTCATCAGTGTTGTATGGTTCTGTTTCATCATCGTTTTGTGATGATACCAATTCTGGTGTTTCCTGTGAGGACTGCTGTTGCGCTGGCTGCGCATGGTCACCTGGCACAAATGACGTTGGTGTAGCCGTAGGCAATGGAATGGAATTATGATTTGAACTGGAGGCTTGAGGGTTATGTGAAGGTCCTTCATCTTCTTCATCATCATACTTCGGAGTTGGAACTGAACTGAAACTGGTTGAACATGACCTGCTAATTGAACCTTTGGCCTTTTGATAATCACCTTAGCCTTTGTCTTTGGTAAAGCATCAGTAGAATCAAAAGAAATCTGTCCCTGTTTCCTTTGAACTCTAACTGGTTCATCAGTAGGATCATGTCCGGGTGAAGGATCATCATCTTGTCCAGGATCAGTAATTTCTTCGATTGGAACATCAGGATTAGAAAACGGTGTAGATGGTGAACTTGGGTCATGTGGTTCCCCCGAGTCCTTAATTCCTCCTGGCATGTCCAAGTCATCATCAGGTTGATGGTCATCATCCAGAGGGTCTTCTGGTTCATCACCACTCAACATCTCATCATCATTAGGTGAGCTCTCAAAACCAAAAGGAACCTGTTGGTCCATGGGAACAGCAACGTTCCTCACCAGGCAGTCCAGAATCACAAGGACAAGATGTTGCACCTCCTCAAGATGAAGATGATCCCATGGGTGAAGAGGTAGCTGACCTTTGGATAGCAGAGGATGAAGAAGACTATGTGGCTAGACAGGCAACACACTCATCTATTTCTGCATCAAATCCTTGGGTCTTGTATGAAGCAGGCATCGTTTGTGCTCGTGATGAACATGGTCAACTCAGAGTGAACAGTCGTGGAGAGAAGATCATCACTATCAGAGAATGGGCATATTTTCTGACGAATCAGAAGATTGCTTTGAGAAGACAGCCAATAGGACGAGCTGATTGGGAGACGCTTCCATGGACAGGACACATGTGCTACCTTTTCACACTCAGTTGGGAAATGGGCAGATTGAGATCATTTTATCTGAGAAAGGGTCAATACAACAAGATCGACGACTTCCTGATGGAATGCAGACTGAATGGTACTGACTGGATGGGAGGCACGGGAGAGCCACCAGGATGGGCAAACCGATTTGAGATTGGCAGAGATCAATGGTCAGAAAACTGGCTTTTGTACCAGCGTGATTTGCAGATCCAAAATGACATGGACTGGTTGGTGGAAGCAGTTTACCAATTTTATCAAGTTCACTTGGATCGACTGATCAGATGCAATGACCGGCTTCGGGGTGACTTCTGCGTGAAGAAGGTTGATGGCCAAGGTCAACCAGAGGGCCTTCTTCTGAACACTTTTGGATATGATACATTAAATCCAGATGTTGAAGTTCCTATGGACAAGGACACCACCCTTCCAGATCCAGGATATCACTTTTCATTTTCCAACAAACCTCATGGTCTTAGCTCTTGAACAGTATCAAAGATCTTCACCTCGAGATCTCTGTCACTATGTCAGGAAATTGGTTCAATTTGTAGAGAGCAGGAAGGAGATGACTGCCCAACCTTACGGATTTTTCGTTGAGCATGCTTACAGCCAATTCTTCCAGCATGAAGCACCAGTCTGCACATGCAAGAACAAAGGCAAAGGATCTTGGCGCAGGCAATTTTCACACATCGGCCAAGCTTGATGGATACATTTGGATTGGTAGCAAGGGCAAGTTTTTGCATATACCAAAAGATCAAGCAGAGGATGTTGAAATTACTGAAGGTGACATTGCAGTAGAGATTGAAGATACCTTGCCATCTCTTGAAGTGAAAGTCAGACCTCAACCACAAGAAGATGAAGCAAAGGAAGATGTCAGCTCTCAGCAAGGAGAGGAAGCATCACAGCAAGAATGCAGAGATACCTGCTTTTGCAGCTTTGCCAAGAGGTCGTACAGCAGAAGAAAGGTATGGTAACTTCATCGTCCAGCAAGGCACAACAGAACATCAAGAACTAGTGAGATTGTTTGCATTCAACTCTTGCAATGCCCTTAGTGAAGACGATATTGACCAGAAAGAGACTTACAACCTCCTGATCAAGTTAGCTCTTTTGGCATTGCCTTCATGATGGAATACATGAATTCTGAAGCACATTCATCATTGGTGGAAAACTTTCCAAAATTGACACAGACCAAGATTTCACATGAAAAGTATCATGAACTACGCCTGGATGTCAAGAAGGTTTTGGAAGAGAACGGGCAGGTCAAAGTAGCAGCACTTGAGGAAGAAGATTAACCTAAAATGCCTGAAGGACGTCAAGATGATCGTGCACCCGGTGATCCAGAATATGAGGGCACAGTGGAATATTTGCGTCGCGAAAACAAACATCTCATTCTTGAAACAGAATACAATTCATTGATTGATTGTACAGTTCAGTCGCTCAACATGTACAACAAAGATTTGCAGAATAGAATCAAGGAGAGAGTTGTCAAGAAAGAAGAAGAAAAAGAGAATAATAATAATAAGAAGAAGAAGACGAAGAAGAAGCGAATGTTGATAGTGATCAAAGTTCAACCTGCGGAGCCTAAGGTACCACCACCTGAGAAGGTGAGTATGGAGATTCAGACAGATGAACCATTCTTGTCTGAACAACATGGAAGCTCTTCAAAGGAAGAGGTGCCAGCAACTTCTGGAGGCTCTCAGAAAGGAGAGGAACCAGAAGAAAAGAAGGCAGATCTCCAGACAGATGACATCAGATGACACAACTCCAGCAAAAGAACCTGTCACACGTCTTTGCCGTGGCCAAGATACCACTGGAAATGAAGATAGCTCTATTTTTAGAGGCTTGGCCAACTTTTTTTCAAACAGCTGTTATGGTGAATTGTCAGGTTTTTACACTCAAGGCTATCCAGCTTCAAGTAAACATATGTTCTGGCATGTCAAATGCAGGGGGACCAATGAACCTCACAGAGAGCCTTGGCACACCGACTCCGAAAGGCAGCTGATGGAATCTTACATTGCCAGACATAAAGATGAATATCCGTTATGGCTGCTAGAGGAACATCGCAAGGAAACACCCTACAGTTGCCCAGACCCTTGTCTTCATATCCGAGAACGTGAAAACGTTGATCGACAGAGCAGTGAAGCCGAGAAGCGATTGAAGGAGGACTTTGACGACTTTGAGACCCTCGAGAGCTTCGTCACTGACTACACTGAACATCGCGGTCGCATTCCATACTGTGTGATTCTTCAGTGTCTTGCGGCCAGATACTTAGGAGCTGGCAAACTTGATCCAGAATTCGCAAGCAAGGAATTGCCCTATCGTTCATCACTACAAATTTCTGGATGTCTTGGAACTTGGGAATCTGGCGTAGGTCTCTTGGGAATCTGGCGTCGGTTTCGTTCCAGTCAATGCCCACTACCAGAGAAACTTCAGAAGTTTGAACCACGTGTGGACTATGAGATCGATCGTGGCCATAAGAAGATAGGAGACAAGCCACAGTTCAACAACTACTTTATCAACGTTGTCAAGAATCTCGGAGCACATGTATTCATGTATTACGACTCAAAGCCTCTATTCTTACAGGTCTTTGCTTGAAGAGGAGCAATTCACAACGTGTTTCAGCGATTACCATGACCTTCTGGTTGCTGCCCGCGCGGGAAAGAACGGATATGTTCGACAAATTGCTAGCTACAAAATGAAAGGGCCTGATAACCCCACAAGTCAATTTCATCCAAAAATCAGAAAAAGTGGTTGAAGCAGCGCGGAAAAAGCAGAAAGGACAATGGAGATGGTGGAGGATCAATAATTTTAAAAGTTGTATGTGAAGGGTGGTGTGACAAAGTTGTGTGTGGAAGATTGCCTGTGACAAAGTTGTGTGTGAAAGAGTTGTGTGTGACACAGTTGTGTGTGAAAGATTGTATATGACAAAAAGTTGTATGTGACAAAGTCTTTGGTGTGACAAAGTAGTTGTGTGAAAGATTGTCTGGTACAAAGTTGTGTGTGAAAGAGTTGTGTGTGACAAAGTTGTGTGTGTGTGTCAAACTTGTGTGTGTGACAACGATGTGAGGGCGAAGTTGCATGTGGGAGAGACGTGTGTGAAAGATTGTTTGTGACCAAGTTGTGGGTGAGGGAGATGTGTGCAAAAGAGGTTGTGTGCGAAAGAGTTGTGTGTGACAAAGTTGTGTGCGATAATGATAAAGTGCATGTGAGAGAGATATGTGTGAAAGATTGTGCGTGACAAAGTTGTGTGTGACAAAGTCGTATTTGAAAGAGATGGATTCACTTGCAGCGTGGATGTCACCAAGCGCCACGCCTGCCATTCAAATGCGAGGTCCATGTTGCCAAGTGCCACGCCTGCCACACAAAGTGACGGTCGATATTGCCAAGTGCCACGCATGCCACGCAAAGTGAAGGTCGATGTCACCAAGTGCCGCCCCTGCCACGCAAAGTGAAGGTCGATGTCGCCAAGTGCCACACCTGCCACGCAAAGTGGAGGTCGATGTCGCCAAGTGCCATGGCTGCCACGCAAACAGCCGCGGCGACAACGGCGTCCACTCGGAACCAAGCGCACCGCCAGAGCCAGCCCAGTACCGTAAGTGCCATGCCTGCCACGCAGAATGCACGTCGATGTCACACCTGCCACGCAAAGTGAAGGCCGGTGTCGCCAAGTGCCACGCCCACGCAAACAAGCGACAACGGCGCCCACTGGGAACCAAGCGCGCCACCAGAGCCAGCCCAATGCCGTAAGTGCCGCCCACTGGGAACCAAGCGCGCCACCAGAGCCAGCCCAGCGCCGTAAGTGCCACGCCTGGCACGCAGAATGCACGTCGATGTCGCCAAGTGCCACGCTTGCCACGCAAAGTGACGGTCGATGTCGCCAAGTGCCACGCCTGCCAGGCAAACAGCCGCGGCGACAACGGCACCCACTGGGAACCAAGCACGCCACCAGAGCCAGCCCAGTGCCGTAAGTGCCGCGCCTGCCACGCAAACAGCCGCGGCGACAACGGCGTCCACTGGGAACCAAGCGCGCCACCAGAGCCAACCCAGTGCCGTAAGTGCCACGCCTGCCACGCAAACAGCCGCGGCGACAACGGCCATAAGTGCCACGTCTGCCACGCACAGTGAAGGTCCATGTCGCCAATTTGTGTGTGAGTAAGTTGTGTGTGTGTGTGTGAGTAGGTTGTGTGTGTGTGTGGACAAGTTGTGTGTGTGTGAGTATGTTGTGTGTGAGTAAGTTGTGTGTGTGTGAGTAAGTTGTGTGAGTAAGTTGTGTGTGGACACAGTGTGTGTGGACAAGTTGTGTGTGTGTGTGAGTAAGTCGTGTGTGGACAAGTTGTGTGTGGGCAAGTTGCGTGTGAGTAAGTTGTGTGAGAGTAAGTTGTGTGTGTGTGAGTAAGTTGTGTGTGGACAAGTTGTGTGAGGACAAGTTGTGTGTGGACAAGTTGTGTGAGGACAAGTTGTGTGAGGACAAGTTGTGTGTGAGTAAGTTGTGTGTGGGCAAGTTGTGTGTGAGTAAGTTGTGTGTGTGAGTAAGTTGTGTGTGGACAAGTTGAGTGTGGACAACTTGTGTGTGAGTAAGTTGTGTGTGAGTAAGTTGTGTGTGAGTTAAGTTGTGTGGGCGGGCAGGCGGCGGGCGGGGCGGGAGGAGGCAGACGTGAGTGCACAACCAAAAACAAGAACCCCACACAAAGATGTGGGGAAAAATGAGGAAGACACACGTGCCAGATACGTATCATGGCCTATCTTTGAAATTTTGTAGGGTGCAGCTTTGAATCGAGACACCCAGCAGGAAGAGGACCTCACGCGAGAAAGGCTGTCCATGCGTCGTGTCTGTGTATGTGCGTGTTCGTTTATCATGTTGGACAGGAAAACATTTCCAAGGTGCAAGGTATCTGTGGTGAAATTCTTGCATGTATGTCTTGGGAGTGCATCCGTTTTCAAGTTGACGTGATAGCAGGCAACGGAAACAAAGCTTGCTCCACTCAGTCGAGGCTAAAGAACAATGGAAAGGCTGCACCTGTGCGTGTGAAGCATGTCATTTCTTGCTCCTACAAGGATCTCGTGCTTTTGCAACAGAAATTTCGCGGCATCAAAACAGAGACGTATATATAGAGGAGTTAGCTAAGAAGACTGAGGGATATGGCGACTGTTGCGTGATGTCAATATTCGAGTGGGGGCATGCAAGGTTAGAGATATAGAGGAGCACCTTGAAGATTTTGCTGATCAAAGCCATATGGATCATGTTGGAGAGTTCCACTTTTTCAGTGAACGAAACGTGCCTCTCATGTCACCACAAAATTTTATGGTTGCACCGTTCGATGCTGACGCACACATTCCACTTCTTGTTCATTTGAAGCCTTCTGACATGGGATGGAAGGAGAAACATTCCTATGTACCTCCAGCAAAGAAGATACAATGCAAGGAAAGGAGGAAGGACATTCAGAAGCAGAGCAAGCGCAAGGGTTTTGGTGATGGAGGCCCTTAATTGGATTTGTCATTCGTCGTCGTCAAAGCAATGGAGACAAAAGAAAAGATGAGTGTATACTTCTAGAAGGAGAAGATAACACAAGATGATTTTGCTCTGTACAGTTTTTCTGAGAGCTGATCTGGTTTTGAACAAAATGGTATTTACCCTTGCAACAAGGAGAAAATACCATTGCTGCGTACAGAGTTTCGTCTTTTTCAGTGCTGATATATGATCTTTAACAGAAAGATAATATCACATTTGTCCCCAAATATTTTCCACTGAGCAGATCAATTTTGCTGAGAACGTCAATTTTGCTGAGAACGAGCTTTTTACCAACTTCAAACTCTGTCCATTGTTCACTTGAATGGGTGGCTTTGGAGACCCGAATTTTCATCCGTGTGTTTCGTGTTTTGGGCACTTGTTTTTCGTCTGACCTGAAATTCTGAATCTTGCATCCAGTAGACACCTTTCACCGATACTAGTAGAGCATTGTGCCATGATCGACCGTATACATTGCACACCATTGTCGAAAATTAATTCGAAAGCAGGTGTTTTTACTTCGACATGTCCTTACAGGACATTTTGTCGCCGATGGTTTCGTTCGCGCTCCGTCATTTTTTGTAAAAGAACTACACGGCGCACTCTCCGCTATTTTTGCTGATTAGCCAACGTGTCATCTAGTTTACATGTTAGAACTCTTACTCTCAATTGGGTACGACAAAGCGTAGTGCTCAACTCATTGCCTTTGGATTTGTGCCTGTGTTTTTGTTTTGGGCCGAACCCTACCAGGGTATAAAGCATGAGTACTGGGCACAATTTACATACGCTGTCAAGGCTCAAGAAAAAGATACGTATATAAATAAATAAAAATATATATATATAGGTAAAGCTTGTACACTAGGCGCAGCACTGACTGGCTATTGGCCGACAGATAAAAACTAGTGCTTGCAGCCTGGGAAGACGCTCTATAGCTGATCCTATCAGGACGCTGTTGCCCCCCCCTCCCCTCCCCTCTCCCCCTCCCTCTACCCTTACTTCCCCTAACTACTACTACCACTACCACCACCACCACCACTACTACTACTCCTCCCACTACCACTACTACGCCGGCTGCTATGACTCTTACTCCTACTACCGCTACTCCTGCTTCTTCCCTCTCCTTCATGTCCTCTCTGCTACGTCTTTCTCCGCTTTCCCCGCGCGCGCATCAAGCTCTGTCCCTTGCCGCAACTTTTCTCCGCTCCCGCCATGTTTTCGTCAAGGCAACGGTCTGCGGTTGCGCCGAAGGCTCATACTATATAAATATCAAGCGGGCGACTTATGGCTCATATATACTACCTGTCTGCCACCAAGCCCAAAGCTCACTCTCTCTTCACCCAGGTACTAAATTCCAAGTCATGCGAAATGCAAGCGTATACCCAAGTCCAAAAGATCCCCAGTGACGCATGCTACTTGGCTATCGCCGGCGGGCTTGCCACAGGCAAGTAAATATATCTCCAAGCGGGCCTGATGTTTTGCTGCTAGGGGATGTACTGTGTTCGACAAACTGCTTGCTTCTCGTTTACCTCTGGTTGTCTCCCAGCTTCTTTCTGAGCGTCATTTTCATACAAATTTTGCTGTTATCGGCTTTGAGCAAAAAAAGAAACAACGCATATCCCAGGAAAAGGAGGAAACCAATCTCGGAAACCAAGGATCTCGAGATCATCTCCTTCTACTTCTTCTTTGTTTGGTTACTTCAATGGCCAAAACGCTGCTTCCTTGTCTTTGTCAGGGAGATATCTGCTGTCTCTTCTGTCCATGTGCAGTGATATCAAGAAGAACAGAGCGAGGAGCAACAGCAAAGAAAAGGTCACCAGCGAAGGACCTTGCCAGAGCCATTCAGTCTTGAACAAATTCCTTAGCTGCTCCGGGAAAACTGTTCTTGATCAAACATAGACATGGAAAATCTGCAACCTCTTCGTCGGATCTGCCAATCATCAATATCAATCAACCCCTTTTGTTTTGATTGATCAGAACCACGGCATAGACACAACTTTAACTACGTTAAAGTGGTCTAAGCTATGAGGTGGACATGAGATCTTCTCGTGCAAACCCGTGTGTGCCCCTGGCACAACCTGAGTGAAAGCTTGCACACTGCCATTTTGCCGATGTCAGCTTGTGAGCTTGGGCTAGCTCCCGCTGGCAACGCCTTTGATATTATATTACAATATTAAATTATATAAATATTCTACAACTATATGTTATATGTACACATAATATAGCTCTATATATATATATATACACACATTGATCATATACTTTGCGGGGGTGTGGGTGGCCCCATGCTTTTCGTTCTTCCCTACCAAAGAGATGTATAAATGCTGGAACTGAACTGTGGCGCCTTATGGCGCATTGGAAGCTAAACACTTTGATCAATGTATCTTGGTTCAGGTGGGGGAAAAATGTTGCACCGGAGAACGGGGGAACGAAAGCCAGGTGTTAGTATATAGGGAGGTCGGCGAGGCGAGATCCCCGGCTGCAGTGATTCACGTAATTTCCCACCCATCTTTTCGGAGGGGCAAATCTTCCACAATGGGTGCTTCTCAGAAAACCAGCGGGCCCAAATCGTCCCCTGAAACACTTTCGCCAAGGAATTTTAATCAACAAAGGCGCAACTCATTCCCCTTCTCCTCCTTCTCCTCCTTCTCCTACTTCTCCTTTTTGTCTTCATCTGCCTTTGCAGAGAGAATGCCAGACAGAATGCCAGATAGAATTGCCAAACAAGTTGTCAGAATATATGTCAGATAGAACGCCAGAAAGAATGCGAGATAGATTGCCAAATAGAATGTCAGAATAGATGCCAGATAGAATGCCAGAATGAATGCCTGAAAAAATGCCAGATAGAATGCCAGAATCGATTCGAGATAGAATGCCAGCTAGAATGAATGCCTGAAAAGATGCCAGATAGAATGCCAGAAAAGATGCCAGAAGGAATGTCAATGCCAAATAGAGTGCAAGTAATGACAGAGAATGAATATATGCCAGAAAGTATGTCAGAATAGATGTCAGAAAGAGTGCAAGAAAGAATGCCAGATAGAATGTCAGAAAATATGCTAGATAAAATGCCAGGTAGAATGTCAGAGTATATGCAAGAAGGAATGTCAGAACATCTGCCAGAATTCCAGTTAGTGGGGATCACTCGAAGTAAGTAATTCTTCGTGGTGGGCGGCATCATATATAGTTTTATATTGAAGGATATTGAAGGCTACCCCATGATGAGTTCTGCGGCCTTGCATCTGAATGAGGCGCGCAACGAAGCGTGGGGGATGAATAAGTGTGGACCCAACAAGGCTTGAAAGGGTAGATGCCTCAGGACCGGGGGTGGAATGTCATGAGCAAAGTACTGGAAGTTGGAGGGTTAAAGGAATTATGCATACCATATGCACATCAAACGTGGATGATTCTATACTATTGCTGATGATTTTCTGCTGTTGGTTGATCAGTTTGCCTATTTGAAGTGGATGATTCCCTGTTGCTGATTGTGGGCCATGTGGGCACCTTTGTTGGGCGAATGCTAGGCAGTATCTGGGCAATGTTGGGCCTTCTTGGTGGTATCCTTCGTAACTGCCGCGGAGTTGTCACAATTCGGATGTGCATTTTGATATCATTTGATGACGGCTTAAAGGGCTGAAATGCCCGCAGAACTTGGGGGGAATGTGGACCAAAATTATGGCATACCTTTCGAACTTGGGATAAACTTGGGGCCGTGTTGGGTCTACGTTGGGACTATGCTTGGGCAAATGTTGGACGTGTTGAAATCCGAAGCCTTCTTAAGTGCTGCGGAGTTGTCATGACGACGGTTCAAGGGCTGAAATGCACATGAAACTGGGGGTGAACGTGGGGTAAGTTTATGTGGCATACTTAAGGCGAACTTGGGACAACTTGGACCATCTTGGGTGCATGTTGGGTCTATGTTAGGGCTGTACAGTCTGTTTGTGAAACATGTGGGCGCCTTTGTTGGGCGATATTAGGTCTTCTTGGTGGTATTTTGGGGGTCGTGATAGGTCACTGAAACCTAATTCACATAGATCTGGAATAACTACAATGCTTTCCGAGCACCGAAAGATGATTGCTGGGTCGCTTGGGAGAGGGTCTCCTCAGTAGTGTCCTTTTGAAGTTGGTATAAGTATATATAAGTTGCAGTTGGTGTCAGCATGGTGATTTCGTCCTTCCACGTTTACATGAAATCAATATGTCGATATGATGTTTATCCAAGTGTCGTAGATGTATTCAGTCTAGAATTTCTACAGTGTGATACGGTGCAAGGGTTTTGTTGGAACGGACTCCCGCATAGAAAGTCATGGTTCTTTGGCTTAACCATTTAAAATCAAGATGCAGCCCACGAACCCGAATGCAGTCATGCAGAACAATTTTGTGAAACAAGTTGTTTGAACAGTCTTGTACATTTTCCCCCTCTTACCGTACCATCGCGCTCTGGACTGGAATGTGGAATGGAGTAGAGTGCAAAGTGCGGAGTGTGAAGAAAAAGAGTGTTGAGTGGGGCATGTAGCGTGTGGAGTGTAAAGTGGGGATTGTGGGGTGTGGAATGTAAATGTGAAATGTATGGCGTAAAGTGTAGAGTGTGGAGTGTAAAGTGTAAAGTGTAATGTGTAAAGTGCAGAGTGTAAAGTGTGGAGTGTGGAGTGTCACATGTAGAGTGTGGAGTGCAAAGTGTAAAGTGCAGAGTGTCCCAAATAATGCTGCGCCTGTCACGCAAAATGACATTCTACACTCAACAGGTCTGCGCTATCCCCCTGCCACGCAAAATGGCACTTTCACGATGTTCCACGCCTGCCACGCAATTTGCACGTTGTCACCACTTCACACAGCCCTGACAATGCGATTCACCAAAGACACGCAGCACGACTCGTCTAAAATGCTGCACCTGCCACGCAAAATGAAGATGGACACGTTCAACATTCTGCGCCAGCCACGAAAGATGCAACTCATCTTCTGAAAACGATGTAAAAGTATTGCACCTGTCACAGAAAACGACTTTCGACACCATTTGCAGACATGTGAGAATGTCACGACGGGCCACACCTGCCACGCAAAACGACATTAGAACCTGCTTGGAAACATTGGAAAAGGACAGGTTTTGCAGCTTCCCGCATCGACATGGCGACGCCACAAGAAAACCAGAGAATCGAGACGAGACATGCTGGAGCCTCAAAGCTAACAGTTCGTGCGAGACTTCCTCAACTTTTCACACTTTGTAGCTTCAAAATCGCCGTTTCCCCACGAATTTTCTCATGAACTTCAAAATTTGCTATAATATACCTCAAAATCGATGTTTCGTGCGACGCCCCGGTCAATTTTCAGCACATCTCAGGCCTGCCACGGAATTTGCACGTTGTCACCACTTCACGCAGCCCTGCAAATGCGATTCGCAAAAGACACGGAACAGCACACGTCGAAAGTGCCGTTGGAGGTGTCCAAAGTGCTGCGCCTGCCACGAAAAATGCAACTCATCTTCTGAAAACGACGCAAAAGTATTGCGCCTGTCACAGAAAACGACTTTCGACGCGTTATGAAACACATGTTGAAATGTCACAAAGTGCCACGCCTGCCACGCGAAACGAGGCGACACGACGTCTGAAACCTCCAAAAGTGACCAGTTTTGTAGCACTCCCCATAGGCACGGCCATACGGCCCTCACGCGGATACTTGCGGATACTTGCGGACGGTTGCGGACGGTTGCGACACGTCTATAGCGAACACACCCTCAACCCCAAACCCCCAGAGTGAAACAGGAACCCTTGCAACGCATTCGGGAAAAAATCACATCTCATTAGCTTGAAATGAAATAGTCTATGCCATATCTATTAATTGCTTGAGCCTCCCCTGATGTGGCTGTTTTGAGGGGGCATTATGGAGCATTGCCAGGAAACCATGGGTTGTATTATGTTGTATTATGTATAATTATTACGTCAAATAATTAAGCTGTATTTCCAAGCGTTTCCAAATTTAGGGGGTTCCTACGGTTGCAGATTTTCGCGTCGACCCGGCGCATTGCCAGGTCTTCGGCTTTCCTGAGAACTGACCTCGCGCTCGAACTGTGTGTATGTGACTTGCTGCAGGTGCCGACGAAATAAATCGGAGCATGCATAGTTGGTTTATGTATTTATTATGTTTATACATTCAACCTGGGTGGTGAGTATTCATCTATATTATACCGCATTTATACCTGGGTTTATTTATCGAATCTGTACCTTGATTGTTTTGCTTTCTTTTTTAAATTGCTTGATTGATGCTAGGTAGAATTTGGGTTAACGGTTTATCTTGACCTGAGAGATGCCAGAAGCCAAGACACGGTTCCCTTCTGTGCACCTCCTTAACCACTAGACCTTTCCCCTCTGTTGTCACCATCGGGGTTTCTCATCCTCCACCCCTGCTGCCTACAAGCAGCTTCCGTCTTACACGGGTATTTTCCTACTAGGCTTTTTTCTTCCCTATTATCACCATCGGAATCCTTCTTACGCTTGCCATGTGTATCTTCCCACTAAATCTTCTATCTCTGTTCCAGCCATCTGGTCTTTTCCCAACCCCAATTTATGGACCAGGGGGAAATCGAACCCCGCCATACCCCACCGTCACTTAATTGGTATGTGGTACATGCGCCCTTAAACCTGAAGCAAAAAAGACACAACCTAATTACGTAGGTTTGTGCCACTTTTGCCCGCTCTGCCCCATGTGGGCCCCCTAAACTCGCTTCGCTCGCAGTAGGAACTTCAGCCAGGCCTACCGGCTGGCTTTCGTAAAAAGGACAGCTTGTGAAAATCTTGTGGCACAGGGTGTATCCGAACTGGATCGCTTGCGGGAGGCTCAGCACAGTTAATCTGGGGCGAAAGTAACAGTATGAAATCACAATCTGGAAACACCTACATTAATCATCATTTTACATGGAGCGGAGCTTGCCAGATCTTGCGCAAAGCAGCTGCTTGCGTGAGGTCTGTTGGAAGGTCACACACGGGCGGTTCAGTTCTATTCTATCTGACAAAGAAGGGATTGCACTGAATACAGCAGGTAACATACCCTTTTTTCTTGCCATCACGCAAATGCTGACTAGTATCCACAAGTTTGGACACGGGATCATTCGGAATCCCATTTTCGTGTTTGAGACAATTTGGGTATATTTTGGTCAATTGTTGAGAGTCCTGTCTGTCTTTCAAGTCTTTCGCAAAGGTCTTTCCAAGTAACAAAAACTTGACGTCCTCTAGAGGTCCTTTACAGTGGTCATGTCAGACCTGTCAGCCCACATTGATCGCGCCAGCGCCCAAGGCTCAGAAGTCCGTCAGCGGAGAAGACCACGAACGCAGTGCTACAGCGAAGTACTTGCGCCATGTCCCCCACCAACACTTCGAAGACACCACCGAAGATGGATAGATGTGTGGTGGAACACAAAACCTGCAGGGAGTCAATACTGGTCACCGTTAAAGGTTAGTTCATTTAAGGTGTTAAAGTCCAACTAAATAGTGTTTTGAAGGGTCCGAATGGGGTCTTGTAAATCATGCAGGCTGGAACCTCCAATCAAATTCTTGATCTGAGTATGTCTGTCCGACCACCCTATACTGCAAACGCGCCCATGTGTAAAGTCTCAACACAATTATGAAGTACTACAGCGAATTACAGCGAAGTCATTAATTACTGCGTTTTGTTTTGCCGCACACCATGTCAGCTGGTCAAGCATGCACAAACCATCACAAGGAGGGCCTTCCCAGGCGTGGTACTTGGCAAGGTGCTGACGCCCTCAGTGGACCAAATTGCCAGTTCCTCGTCCCAAAATGCACAGGTCGGCGCATCAGTCGTGTCCTTAGCTCCGCCGCTCTGTGGTGCTTGGTCCACATTGCCCTTATCTGAGGTCATGTTGATCCCGTGTTCTTCACGGCATGAAAGACGGATGATGCTGGTGGTAATATATAATATGTAATAATGAGGAGCGGTAGGGTTAAAGTCATGATACTGCGGATGACAATCACTGCAATCACGTAGTGATACTGAGTGGTTTTGATACTCGGGTATATATCGGGTATATATATATATCATCTATGTGTAAATGTATAATATATATATAAAGGACTCAGTCACTCTTTTCTTTCGTGCTGAACCTGAGAGTTTTCTGTTTGATCTGGCTTTGCCTGCCATTTCTCCACTCAAATTATGAATTCTTCCATCTCAAGGTCAAGTGGCATGACCT
>Ga0126342_10009700_pt1 | contig 17248 bp, 12 predicted proteins | sample Cyp1metagenome_FD_92528 | JGI IMG/M metagenome (GOLD analysis project Ga0126342, IMG submission 92528) | Coral microbial communities from Lord Howe Island, Old Settlement Bay, Australia - Cyphastrea 1 metagenome | ecosystem: Host-associated > Invertebrates > Cnidaria > Coral ... | reverse complement strand
TCGTAAGTCAGACAGAATCCTACAGTATGCTGCTGATTTAGAGATTCAAACCACTTGGGCAATTCAACGCAGGCAACTGTCCTGTTTCCGGGGTCGGCGGCAGGGGCGGCAGCCCTTAAATATATATATATATAGTACATTGTGTAATTGTATAATTTATCTAGGCATACAAAAACTGGATCTTTCGATGATCTTTCGATGACTCCCTTAAGCCTGTGCGCATGGCCCCTCTGGGGCTGAGGACAATGAAGTGGCTATGACATCGACTGTGACTGCGATTCTTCGATGGGGGAATACAGTATCAGTGCTGAATCCAACAACAGAATACCTTTAGAAAGTGTATCAAAATTTTAGTAAGGAACCATCACTAACTTATTCTTCTTGTTATTGCTGTTGCTGTTGCTATTGTTTTGATGGTCGCCCACATGGTTCAAAGCCCGTTCACCAACTTGGGAGATCTCCCAGGGGCATCTTCCAACATGAATTTCTTGGATTTCTTCAAGTTCACAGGGGAAAAAACATGAAAAAAAACATCTAGCAAACCATAGCAAACCGGCACTTTCCAATGATGTCCTAATGATTTTTCAGGTCAATGACCATCTAAACATGTGGGTCTGTCTGAAAAATTACGGCGAAAACTGGGAAAAGACCCAAACTCCCATGGTGTGTGTTGGTTTGTCACTCTCCCAACTGCCAATTTTGGGCATAGCCCATGTTCATCCTGCGGCTAGACCTCCAAACAGCTGACCCCACCTGGCTCTCCAAGAGCTTCAAGAGACCAGTGATGCAGTGCTGGCACTCAGCGATCCGCTCAGCAACCTGCGGCACAGGGCGGTAGGTTCACTGTGGCGTTGGTCGATAGAGTCGCAAAGTTGGGATCAAACAAACATGTTTTGTTCGGTTGTTCGTGGAAACCAAACTTCAAACTTCACTCCAACCTCAAATATCTCAAGTTGATTTAAGGGAAAGAGAAACTAAACCTTTACGAAATTTGGATGTTAAAAACATCTAAGACTATTGGTCCATGTTCAATGTTTGCTGCCCTTTAATCTCCTTGAAGTCACAAGGCTCAAATCCATGATTATCTTTGTTGCAGTGTGGTTGCCCCACGGGGCCGCTAACTGATTTCGACCGCTTGCCCCGCTTGCCCTGCTTGCCCTGCTTGCTCTGCTTGTGGGGGAAATAAGTGAATCTTCCTCCTTGCCCCGCTTGCCCTGCTTGCTCCGATTGCCCTACTTGCAAGCCGACAGAAGATCGCTGGTTCTTCCCTTTTGCCTATTTGCCCCTCTTGCCCCCCCCCCCAGGTTGCCCTACTTGCCTTCGCTTCACCACACAGAAGTACATCGCTTGCCCCGCTTGCCCCATTTACCCCCGTTGGCCTTGCTTGCCCTGCTTACCCCGCACACCCCGGCAAGCGCGGCGAGTGGGCCAAGTGCGGCAAGCGGAGCAAGCGGGGCGAGTGGCCAAAATTAATTGGTGTTCCCACCAAGGCAAGTGGGGCGAGTGGGGCGAGTGGCGGCTTTCGGCTAATTTGCTAGAGAGGGCGAGTGGGGCGAGTGGCGGCTTTCAGTTAATTTTCCTCGTGGGCTTCACGTTCCTCATTGATTGTTGCTTCATATGATTAATATAATACATCCTCTGGCAATTTAACACAGCTATGAGAAATCACAATGTTTATAGGATTTTATAGGTACATCTCATGTATGAATAGGCAATTTTCATCCATTTTCCATAGCTGTGTTGGTTTACTGGAGGCTATTCACTTTCCAAAAAAAGGTGCCACCTCTGGAGTATCTGCCAACATCGCAAGCGCTCCAGAAGCAGCAATGCTGGCACGTGGCTCCTGAGTTTCTGCACGGTGTGATGGCGGAAACTGGGGGATGCTGGCACGGGTACAAATCGAATGGCTATGGATGGCAAGAGAATCATCAGTGTCCCATAAAATGGTGGCTGAAAATTGAGGGACAAATCCACTTTCCAGGCGAAGTGACTCTCCGAGCGACTTGAGGGTCTAACTTGCAGTCAAAGCTGATTTGGTCTCTGAAGGCATGGCCATGGGTGCAAATCAAACACCCAAGATTGGGTGCAATGGACCCTTCAGATTTTCCCCATGATCTGCGATTTTTAAGGTTTTTCGAATCGACGAAACATCCTATAATTACTTTCCCAGTCCTAAGGTGGGATTTCAAGCATGCCAAAATTTGGATAGATCATGGTAGATCATTCGGCTTTCCAGGCTTACCTCATACATTAAAGTTGGTCATTCCAGTGACCTCAGACCTTGCGGTGAGGTCGCTATCATCTGCCCAGATTCGTACCCCGATTATATATTTACTGTCGGAGTCGGTTACGCCCACTATATCCCCATCAATATCATAATCAGGATCAGGAATATCATCAGAATCCCATATGAATGAACCCCCCAGGCTGCTTTTCACTGGTGTCACTGGTGTCACCCCCTAGTTGATCAACCAGGCTTTACTCCGGGGACGCCATTCCTGTCCCATTTCCCATGGCCTCGCTCTGGCAAAAAGCTCCAAGGAGCTGCAGTTCCACAGAGGCTTTTCCATCCACAAAGCGCTCCAAGACCTGCGGAAAAACGGTCAGAGTTTGCCTTGGAAATGCCCAGGCACGGGCATTTCCAAACTCACATTTTGTGTGTCCGAAAGAAGGCTGTATTATCATGGTTTATCATCATGCCCCCATTAAAATCTAGGTTTTGTTGGGGAGTATACACATGTTTTCCCCATGTCGAGACACCAAGATAAGTGAAAACATGTTCTGAGGTTTTGGTGTATTTGTTGGTGCTTGTGTTTGCCGGTGCCAGGGTTTTTGCAGTTCTTGCATGTTGTTGTTTTTGCTGACGGTGTTCTTTTCCCTCCTGCTCCTCTAATTATTGTTGTTCTCCTCCTTGTATATACATTGAATTCATTCCTCCGCTTCTCGTTCACTTGTTCTTCTCGTGGTTATTCCTTCTCCTTTATGTTTGATTATAAAACATTGTATTTGGAAGTATTTAGTAATTATTTATGTCTTCAAAAAAACAAAAAAGACATGGGCCCAAGGCCCGGCCGGGAGGTGGACGAAAATCAGTTGCTTTCCTTCGATTTTGTGTTGCGCTCGGGAATCAAACCTCGGAAATTACAGTGTTTTTTTGGTACTCTTGGCATATAAAAACTATACTTCTTGCAACATGCTGAAAATCGCATACAGCAAATACCAGTGTTTTTTGCTAGGTGATGTCTCAAAAACACTGCAGATACCGCGGTTTTTGCTACCACTGGCACAAAACATCGTAAATACCGTGGTTCTTGGTTTCCGAGGCGGAAAAAAAATGCATTTATTTTGTGCTCGGAGAGTCTCAAAAAAAACGTGAAAACACCACCTGTTTGACAATTTTTAGGGGCACACCAAAATGCGACAAAAAGATGTGTGGTAAAATGGTTGCAAGCTGCGGTATGTAAAGAATATCACATTGTGCCCTGTGCGCGCGATGAACAATGCCAACACGCACACTACCAACATAACCCTTATAGCGTTGGCGGTGTGCGAAGCTCTACAATGTATTATTTATGTATTCGTGATTGGTTGACTGGCTGGTTGATTGATGGACTGATTGCCGAGTGGGGTTGGTGTGAACTGAAGACCCGTCGATGAAGTGCTGCATTTGGGTGTTACAATAAATTCATGGTTTATCATGTTATCATAATAGTTGATATATAATTCTTTTCCCAACAAGTTGATATTGAATAATTGAATGATATTGATGGGTTATGGCTAATTACATATATGGCAGTGTGTCAAAACCAATAGTACCCCTTCTGTTCACATCAAAATAGCTGGGTTAAAATGGATGTTCATTCCCCTAAAAATGGTATTTTCATAGGTATTGATCCATACCCATATAATGGAATATAATATAATATATCATTTATAGTGAGTTTTCCCATTGAAAATTGTGATTTTCCATAGTTACATATATATTTATAGAATTTTCTAGACATCTTCCCACTTTTTTCCCCTATGGAAAGTGGCCATATTTTGCTCGCTGTTCTTTCTCCCATCTGCAGGCTGCCACCTCCGGCGACATGGAGAGATTGCACATGACCTCCAGTCCCGCACATTGCACCTGGAAGGGCATCGATGTTTAAAATCCGGCCTGGTAAACTAAAAACATGATACCCGGCCTGGTACATCATGGGATAAAAATAGTGATTTAATGGTATAAATAAGTGATTTCATGGGATTTTATAGTGATTCAATGGGATATTAATGGGATATACCCTCTGGTAAACTAACAAAAAGCTATGGTAAATGGCCATAGAAATAGTGGATTTTCCCATGAATAGCATGGTGATGTTCCATAGTTTTTTGTTAACGTTTACCTGAGGGTAACACCTTGGATGGAAGGCGAATCATACGAACGCAAGGTTCCCATGCTGAAAAAAAGATGCAAGGGATTCATTGCCACATAATTTGCTGGATAGATGGAGAGTTCTCAGCATGAAATACCCCATCCCCATGAAATATCTGAAAAAATGTGAATGAATCTCCCATAAAAGTGGATATGAATCTCAAAATTCAGCCCATAAATCCCAGATTGATATATAAAGTCTAGAAAGTGAATATTCTTGGAGAAAGGTGTCAAGCTTAGAAGTTGAATATGGAGAAGACTATGATAAACTAATATAATCACTATGTTCCCAGCCAGCTCGTTGTGAAGCCCACAGTGAAGCGCTGACAGCGAAGGGCGCCTGCTCGTTGTCGGAGAACAACAGGTCTTTGCTGAGATTCCACGCCCCACCTTGCCTCAGAGCTGTCCCCAAGTCTTCAGTAACCCATTGACCCATGGGACCATCTGCTCGACTCTTCCATGAGACAAAAATAAACAAATGTTTCACACCATTAAAAAAAAAACAAGGTTGAACTATAGTAAGTATAACATAGTATAACTATACATGATCTAAAGATGATCTAACTTCATTTCAAAACATCATGAATGACACCGCAAACCCGCCGAGGTGCAGCGCACGGCCGCGAAGCTCTTCCGAGCTGGTGAGGAGGTTGGTCAAGGCCATGGCACCTGGTCTTTGGTGGTTGAACTGGTTTACCCTCTGGTGATGTCAAAATAGCCATGGAAAATGGCCCATTTATAGATGGTTTACCTATTTAAAATGGTGATTTTCCATGGCTATGTTAAATAACCAGATGGTAAATGGTTCAAAAAATAGAGGATAACAAAATAAACCAACAAGAAAAATATCATGTGGAATCGAGGATCTACCAAGAGTTTGGATTGAGTGTCAAAACTCTGAAATCTTCGACCGGAAGATAAGGCGAACTTTTAGTTCATGTCATCAAGACCTTTTTTTGCCGCAAAAAAAATGACCAACCACATTTTCAGAGGGAAAATGACAAAACTTTTGACAAAACCACCGCCATGGCCATGGCCATCTGCTTCCCACCTTCGAATTGGCAGAGCTCATTGGAAGAGGAAAACATCTCCAAAAGGGGCCTGGCCACCAAGGTACCTCTGAGATACCTTTAATGCGAATCCCAAGCCGAAACGTGCTTTGAAAATGTTGGTAGACTTTCGATGAGTTTGTATCATTTGAATTCATTTGAAGTATCCTAAATATTCCTAAATGAACTTTTTCACCTCAGCAGCTTCAAGTTCTTTGGTTTTTCGCATGTTCTATCGTGATTCATCCAGTAAAATTCACTCCGCCTCACCGAATCCAGTTGTTCCTGGTACCTCAACACACGGCCAAATCGATGGAAAAATATGGACATGGGATTCGAAAAACGGATGGCTGTTGGTGAAATCACATCGGAAACCGGAAAGGTATTACCATGGCTCAAAATGTCCCATGGCTTGGAGTTTGCCTAACAAAAAGTCACCCCAAATGGTAGATTAACCATTGGAAATGCTGGATTTCCCATGGCTCAAAATGACCCAGCGGGTTTTTTCCATGGTTTCTACCATCGAAATCTGGTTCCGGTGAAAATATGGTCCCAGAAAATCTCTGCGATGGGAGCGCTGGAGCGAAGCTGGGTTGGTGCTGATGAGGATCTGAGCCAAGGCTTGCCTGCCCCAATGTGCTGGAAACCAGGGTCCCATGACTTGGGAAACCAACAGCTTCCATAGTCATGGGGGCACCCCAATAGCTGGATGGTTTATAATATCACTGGATTGGTTTAAGGGAAAATTTACAGGAAAGCCCCATATTTAATGGGAAAATCTATGGTTTCCTGCAGATTTTCCCTTAAACCAATCCATTGATAATAGAAAATCCATGGATGATTTGGGGGTAGCCAAAAAAATTTAGGAAACCTCCAAATAATGGCAGCAACAGCAACCAAAGATATGGGTCAACCCCCTTAAACTCTTCTGTTCACATCACACACATGAATATGGAACAGTTGCGATTTTGGGGCGTTCATGATCTACTACTCCGCCTAAAATGTCTGTGGTTTTCAGGTGACCCTTAAAATCACCAGTACCTTCGTTTACCCTCTGGTAAACGTTTACAAAAAACTATGGAAAATCACCCTGCTATATTCATGATATTCATGAGTAAATCAACTATTTCGACTGGGCCATGGCTTCCATGTCGCTTTTTGTTAATGTTTACCAGGCCGGGTATCTATCCCCCTTCACCCAGATTCTCCACGATTGGCACATCCATAAGATTTATGGATTTCTCTAAAAAAGACCAGAAAACCCTGGAAAACCCTGAAAAATAGATGGGGATGGGTCAAAACCCTGGTACCTAGTGAACCCCAAAATAGCTGGTAAATGGATGTTCATCCCACTAAAAATGATATTAATAGGTATTGATCCATACCAGATCAGAAAAGAAATTGTAAATGGACGTCCTGATCTGTCCTATCTTTAGGGTGGTTGCTTGTTGCAAGTATCCCCCAAATTTCATCAAATTTCCCTATCCATCAGTATTCATATTCAGCCCATTATGTCCAATTATTGCCTCATGATGATCCCATAAAATTAAATCATTGTTACTAGTGTTGTTGGATGTTGTTGGCAACCATGAAATATTATTATACTTATACCATTCTACCGCTGTTGGTTCAAAAGACGCTATCATATACCTCCATTATCCTTGGTTTATCCCGTGTTGTATCTCCATGATATGGCTACAATGCTATCGATGATGCTTCAATTCAATCATGTTAAATCCTCATTCTTGATGGGTTGAAGCCAATGCATGGGAATCCCAACATCATTCCTGAACGAAGTGAATTGATGACCATTCCCCTAGTTTCACCAAAACAAACCATGTTCGATAAATCCAGGGGCTGACTGGTATTCCATCTATCATTTACCTCACTGGTTGTTCTCCCGGAAATTTGACCCTTCGAAAATCATCAGGAAAACGACGTCTATGCGTCATTGCCCCAAAATCCCCAAAGAAATGGCTAGCCTAGAAATGGCAGTGTGTCAAAACCTTGTACCCCTGGCGAACATCAAAATAGCTGGTAAATGGATGTTCATCCCTCTAAAAATTGTATTGATAGGTATTGACCCATACCCAAATGATGATTGTTTTTTTTGACGTTTTGACGGGTTACACCGGTTACGCGCCTCGCCGCCTCCGTTGCTTTGGGCTCCTTCTCCAGCACCAGCAGGGCGCGTAGCCCGTGGCTGGCAGCCACGAACTTCCTGGGAGAACGGACCGTTTCGGGTTTTCCAATGGTGAGACTCAACTGACTGGAAAATCAAAGGAAAAACATGGATTGCAAAAAAACAATACCCGGCCTGGTAAACATACAAAAAGCTATTGAAAATGGCCCAGTCGAAATAGTTGATTTATCCATGAATATATAGCATGGTGATTTCCCATAGGTGTGTAAACGTTTACCAGAGGGTAATGAAGGTTTTGAATGGGAAAATCATCGGTAGGGCATTTCCAGCAACGCATGTTTGACTACGAGAGGGCAACTGATTGGTAAGTTCGAGAGATTCAACTGAGAGGGAAAATTAAGGGTTGGTTGCAGGGCTTTTTGACAGGAAAACATGGTGTTTACTACTTAAACATGCAATGTCCCTTCATTGAATTCAGGGATATTCACCCACCAATTTTACTTTGTAGTTGATATTGATACAATTTTCCTACCAAATATAAAGTTGGTCTATTCAATTGATTTCCACTTGGAGATTCGTTTTGTACAGTAGTACATTAAAACACAAAAACAAGTGCCCAAGAATCGACTGATGATCCCCAACTCAGGATTATCCCAAACAATCATTGGTCACTTCATGGTAGCTGAAGGTCGCCAAACATCCTGATGGGGTTCCAAAAGGAAAAGATCTGAGGCTGTTTTTGGACCAACATCAATGTGGAACATAAAATGTGATGTGCAATGGTGGCTGGGTTGCACATGTCATCAATCACGTTTGAAGTGCCCAGTTATGCAAAACTTGGATACTGAGAGGTTTTAGATTTTTTAGACTGTTAGCAACATCAACATTCCGGAAGACTTGTCTATCTCGGGACACTTCAAAATAAAGGACAATCCCCTGTCCATTGCCTGGGTCTAAAGTGACTCACCCCCAAATGAGTATCCCTTGACTGGGGATACCCTCTGGTAAACGTTTACATAACTATGGAAAATCACCATGCTATTCATGGGTAAATCAACTATTTCTATGGCCATTTTCAATAGCCAACTCTTAGTTTACCAGAGTGTATCTGCTTTGTATTTTTGGAGTTCGGGGTCATGATTTCCAGGAGAATTGACGAAGACGTGATCGAATGGTGCGCGGCGAAGACGTGGTCCAATTTTTGTTACCCTCTGGTAAACTAACATAGCTATATAATGCTATATATAGCTATTGAAAATTGCCATTTCTAGTGGATTTACCCATTTAAAATGGTGATTTTCCATAGTTATGTTAGTTTACCAGAGGGTGCATGCCATCCTCCCAACCAACACAGACCTTGCCAAATAGCTGGGATACAACTTTCGGAAGTGACCATTTCTCAGATGTTCAAGGTCAAACTATTAGTTTGATGGTAAACTCAGAAAATCATCACATGATGACCATATCCATCTGGGTTTGTCGTTTGTCTAAAGAGAGGCTCTTCAAATGTTGATGCTTCATCATCAGTTTCACATCCTATCGAAAAGATTCACAATGACTATTACACTGGGGTTAATCATTAATCCCTAATATCCCTGATGTTTTCAAAGAATGTCATTTTGGTGGGTACATAAGTTACATATCCAAAAAAAATATCCCAAGCCACTTTGGATGATTTTACTATGCCAAGCCATTTTTTGTAACCTGTCCTGGAGGATCGTGGCTTTTCACGGAAAACCCCATGGAAGGCCCCACTACCGGTTTTTACCAAACTAGATAGCGAACTGGAAAATCACCAAAAAGCTGAATCAACTATTTCGAAATAGGAAAGGTTCTATCTCCAAAAAGCAATGACCCAATTAAAGTTTACCAGAAACAGTTTTAAAATTTGTCACCACATTCCGAGTCATGGGATGATCCCCTTCGGGGATCACACCAAGCGGCCGCTGACTTTGATCTTGGCAGAGAAAACGCAAGGACTCGGCCACCAAAACCTGCACGGCTGTAGCTTTCGAGACTTTTTTTGCTGGACTTGGACGCGCAATCCAAAGATTCGATCTGCTAATATGTACTAATTTCTGTACGAATCAAAAAGGCGAATCTGAAAAAATCAGGACAGCTATGGTGAACTTATGAATACTTATCATATATATATATATCCCCATGATATTCGTTTGGGTCGTCCATGGTCGTCCCCATTAAATCCAAGGAAACTACGAACAAAACCCTGCCTTGCACTGCACAGAGCTGCCCTGGATACATCGACAGAGCTTGGAAACGACCGGTGAAGCGCCCGAGCCTTGCAGCGAAACGTCAAACGATGTAGGAATTGATCGCAATTTGACCATCAAAAATGAGAAGACCACCAGTTTTGACAGGGGAAATCCACATGTTTTTCACCATGAACCCTGATTTCCCCATGTTCAATGAAGTTTAATCCTATGTTTTTCATGTTCAAAACCATCTAGTAACCACCATGTTTCATGGGATTTTCATGGATTTTCACAGATTTTTATGGCTATTCTTCCCCTGGTAATTTAACATTTTGCTATTGAAAATGGCCATTTATAGTGGATTTTCCCATTAAAAATGGTGATTTTCCATAGCTATGTTAGTTTACCAGAGGGTAATAACCCCATCCCCATCACGGCCTTCCCGTTGCAGGCACCAGCTTCGCATCTTCGCCGCCAGCTGCGCATCGCCCGCGTCCACCTCGCCGTTCACCGCGGGCCGCGCCTCGGGCGGCATGCGCTCGTAGAACTCTTCCAAGGCCTCGCCGAAGGGAACAACTGACGGGGCTGGAGGTGGTGTGACTATATCGTGTGTGTATATATAGTGTGTATATATATATATGTATATATGTATATATTAATATTTACATATACTGTCTATATATATATGTGTATAGTAAGGGAAAGAATCACGATATATCTGAGTAAGATGTTTGATATGTTTTTGAAGGATGATTCAATGCAGCAACGGACGGAGGATCCAACGTTGGCTTCACGGGACGATCTCTTTGGACCAGAATTCAGCTGAGATGGGACTTTTCAGCTGAGTTGTCTCTATAGATGAATCTGATAATATGTTTATATATATATATGTATATTATAAATATTATAAATATACAATATATATATACAATGATATCAATTTGATATAAATGATATGTGACCTATGTATATGTGTTTGATCTAATTTGATATGATCTGTACATAGTTGCAGTAGATTGTTGTGGTTCAAAGCGAGAAAAGGTACTTGGGGGAACTACTGGATGTTTTTGAAAAATGGAGAATGTTCTAGAAATGATAGTTGAAATCAGGAGTTCACCAACATTTTAAATGGGGAGCAAATTGGCATATCACAGATATAGCCAGCTAATAGCCAGCTGATCATTCGGCGGTCTCCCAAAATGGGGGAACCCAAAATCATCTGAGAATTACCAACGGGATGTTTTAAAATCCGGATTTAGGAGTCCACTTCATTGTATGCCAAAAATGGTTGAATGTCAGGATTCCATCACTGACCAAAGGGGAATATTACCCAAAAAAATAACTCCTAATATACATATATATATATCTATTTATTTATTTAAAGATTGAGAACCCAGGATTGTGTTTGCGGGGTCTTATATATATAATATGCTATGTTTTTAAGTTGAGTATGCCATCTTCGGAGTTCTCTGCCTTCAGATCGTCGGACCCCAACTCATCAATCATGGGGTTGCCCGTCTTTCTCCTGGCTGAAAAATGGAGTGCGTTCTTCACCCCGGAAAAATGGGAAACCCTCCGGTAATCAAACGTGGCAATGGAAAATCCACCATTTTGTTCCATGGTTTTCCCATTAAATTAAACCAAAACCTCTGTGCATGTATAGGGGATTTCCCATTACCACAGTTGATTACCGGAAGGTATGCATATAACTTGATGCAACTCACATTGATGAAATGACTGGCCAAGTCCTTTCCGAAAAATGACAATATTGCGGCAAGGGAAAATCCCTTGGTTGTTGATGATTTACATATTTAAGCTGGGCTCGTTTCAGCAACATAAATGTTTACTGGAGGGAGGTAGAGGGTTGGGCTAAAACTCATAGTATGGATCCATATGGAGGTTTCCTAAATTCGGGTAACCCCAAATTATCCAGAATCATTTTAGGATTGAAACCCCATGGTGACTCGAAAATTCCCCATTTTAAGAAACCTTTATACCTGTTGCAGGATAAACACTCATAGGCACCAGCTATTTGGAGCCCCACCAAACCCGCGCTAGGCCTCATCTTGTCGTCCCGGGACCTGCGAATTTCGTGGGGTTTCCCAGGATATGGTGGAGGTATCCCCTCCAGTGAACAAACATGGCCATGGAAAACCACCATTTTTTGCATAGGCAAATCAACTGAAACTGGGCCATTTTCCATAGCTATCTTAAATGATCAGAGGTGTACTTGGGATATCATAGGGGATATTACAGGAACATCATGGGATGTAAGACCAACCAAAAAGAAAATCGTGGGAAATGCGTGGAACTTCCATTTTTATGGAGTATACACCTACAAAATGGCATGCATCTAAACCATTGGATATCCACACACCTTGATATATCCCATTGCAGCCATTGCAGGTATGCCCTAGGTATGGGTCAAACATGTGGTATATCATCAGCCATCTTTGGTGGTAGACCATCCATTTTTGAAGGATACCACCCTAACCCTACTCATACACTCCCCAAGAAACCCTGGTTTGGTGGATCATGCTCATATATTATTTGGATACCATGAATCAGTATGAATCAAAATCATTGACCTCCAAAAAAACGGATGTGTAATTGACCCCCAAAAATGGCTGCTTTTGAATACTTGACAAAAAGAAAAGGATTGTATATTGGTGGTAAATATGTGTAAATATTATACAAAAACACCGGCCGATTCCCAATTGCAACCCAGTTGTTTGTCCACTTGGGAGCCTGCAGAGGTTGTAGATGAGCATGGCAAAGAAGAAACTGAGCCCTGCATCGCCCAGGTCCTTTCCAGGGACGAGCCAAGCTAAAAAGCAGGGAGTCGACGAACAGAAATGAGTGAGTTGACCAACAGAAACTGATCATCAAAAAAGCCAGCGATGATGTGTGTATTTCAGTGAGATATGAAGTCAAGGGATTTTTTTTTACTGTTCAAGTTACTCGTGATCATTCGGTGATCATCAACTCACCAAAGGAAATTTCACACCAAAGTCAAGGACTCCAGGACCCAGCGAGAATCGGATTTGTTCAGTGATCTGGATGAATCTTCCGCCAGATTACTCCTCCAAAGATCTCTTCAGATATCTCCAGGACATCCCCAGAGAACGCCACTCCTCCTCCTTCGCAAGAGCCTGCAGTGCTGCCAAGGTCTTCTTGGACGAGATGAGCAGCTCCTGGAGAAAATTAGTGACCTGGGGACCACTTGGTGGCTCATCCCACGAATCGTAAGTGGGTTATAACCCCAGTTATAAGTGGATTAACCCTACTTATCCCATTTATAACTGGGGTTATAACCCACTTACTAAGTGGGATGAGCCACCAAGCACAGACTTAAGCTAAGTCTATTTCTAGTATTAACAATCCAATTATTGGGGTACCCGGTTTTGACCCATACACATTTCTTACAACATCCGTTTTGGGCTTGGTGGATGTGTGATGTTTGGATTATTGGATTCTCATCTTTTGACTAAGGGATCCAAAAAAAATCAACCAGCAATGCGAAATGACCTTCAGAAAGAGGGAGTTAATCATCAACAAATGCATCTCATTAGTGGATTTATGGATTCTTGAAAGGGCACAAAGGGCACAAAGGGCACACAAAATCATGCGTGTTTTCTGATCGATCATTGGGGGAGATCCACTTGTTCTCAAGATCTTTTTCAACATGTGTTCGACTCATTTTGGGACGAATTGGGGCTTTAACAACAGCCCCTGGCAAACGGATGCTCATCCCCCCCTATTCCCCTGTGTGCTCGGGAAACAACAATGAGTGGTTGACCAACGAAAAGTGCTAAGGGCTTGTCAAAAATGTTCAAGTCCCCTCATGGCGACAAAACTCGTGTTAACCCAAACAGAGTATATACACGTTGGATACATTGCGTATGATTACACTGAGTTAAAAAACACCTCACAACCCAAGAATACAGCCGTAAAAACCTACCCAGTTCCGATGACCCCCAACAGATTCACCTTAAACTCGCCATGGATGGAGAGGCACGCGAAGCTTTCGAACAAGCCGCTACAGAGGCGCTTCGCCTGCAGATACAGAAGCACTGTGCAGTTGATGGGGACCTTCACTTCTCTAATTTTGGGTCATGTCAACCCCGGATGAGACTAAACATGACTAAACCATGGTTTATGACAAAAAAAAGGGGGTACTCCTCCAAGAGTCATTTCAACTGACACTTTTTTATGGTACCCTCCCAATTCAACAGCCGTAAACGGGGCTTATTATTAATCCAGGGTTGACATTGATGTTCCACTCGAATCAAGCCGTCGTGCCCATCAACTTCCGAGAAATTTTCGAGATGGTTCACTGAAAAAAGCCTGGTCAAGACCCATTAGGAGCCAATTTCAACATATTCCGTTTTCCCATCTCATGAAATACTACTTAAGGTTGATAGTTTTCCCATTCATATGAGTTGTATATAATCCATCCCCAATAACCCAGGCAGTATAGTTTCCTATAACCAAGCAAAATATGTCAATAGTTAGAGAGCCTCTGGTGTTTCAACATAGCTATTGAATATGGCCATTTAGTTCGTTGATTCACAGAACTTACTGGTGTTTTCTTCCACTTCGCAAACTGTTAGTTGACCAAAGGGTAGCTGCTCATGGAGGTTCATCTCAATGGATTGGTTTGACGGAACATCTTAACCGGAAGAACCTTCAATCACCATGATGTCCCTGTCACGGCGTTTACATTTCGAAGCAGTTACTATGGTTGTCACTCATCTCAAACGAATGTCACAACCGATGCTGGAGTTGAGGGGGCTATATGGGGCTTTTCCTGTAAAATTTCCGTTAAACTAATCCATCGTTCATCATTCCCCAACTGATCCCGCGGCACCACCTGCCGTTTGTCCTCGCTACTGGTGGCGGTTGCGACACCTCAGGAGTCGAAAAGTACCATGGGAATCCCCTTCTGTTCACAGCAAGAAAGGTGGGATGTTGTGGATAATGTAAAATATGAAATACCCTCTGGTAAACTAACATAGCTATTGAACATCATCATTTTTAATGGGAAAACACACTATAAATGGCCATGTTCAATAGCTATGTTAGTTTACCAGAGGGTATATTCATGTATAAATATGGAAGATAATGTCATAATTTCTGGCACATCCCAGAAGAAGAAATACCGTAAACATTGTATACATAAACAAATGTGCATGTGCCCAAAAGTCTGGAGCACTGTCAAAGTCACAATCTGTTTTGGAGCACGGGTAAAGCATGGTAAACCAAGGGCTGGAGTCTCCTAACCCTTCCTCAACCTGCAAATTGTTGGTTACCCAAGCCATCCCAATTCTCTTGGTTGCACTGCCATGTTGGTGAAATTCAAATGGGTCAAAACCTTGATACAGCTACATGGTCTCCATGGTCAACCATCGCTTAAAATACCTAGCAGCTGCGGATGTTCATACACCATCATCCCAATGGAATATGAACATCCGCAACGGGTGGGGGTCGAAATTTAGGACCCTCCAAAAAACCAGAGGATATTGGTCTATTTTCAAGGATCAACCATCCAACCGGTTAAGGGGTCATGTTAGCACAGCAATAAACCATCACCCCAAATCTAACATTTTTATGGCTATAGAATGGTAATTTTCCATCATTAAACATCTATATATTTAAACGACATTTTTACGGCTATACAATGATAATTCTCCATCATTAAACATCTAGTCTATATATTTAAACCACATGTTTATGGCTATACAATGGTAATTCTCCATCATTAAACATCTATTTAAACCATGAAGATATGGCTATGACACCATCTCCATCTTGCGGCAGGCAACGTGACTGAGCCACCTCTAGGGCGTAGCGCAATTCCATCATGAAATCCACCCGATCCTCACAGCTGGCGCTTTCCCACGGGTTTTCCCATGAAAGAAATGGCAATGGTGGATATGTTGGGTTGAATGAGATCCATCATTCCATTTTCAGTTGCTTATGTTGCTTCACTTCCGAGTTTTGGTTGGTTAGTTTCGTATCCCAATGTCACTTGGTTTCGTATCCCAAGTTCAAGGCCATGATTCCAACAGAAAACCCTCAAAAATGGGAAATATAATCCCTTCATCCTATTACTACATCCCCACCAAAGACTAAAAACTAGGCCCGCGTTAAATTTTGGAAATTTTCAGACTGGCTAATTTGATTTTGAACTGATTCCCTTTAAACAATTTAAAAATGAAGCGCCCATTTGTGGGTTTCACCCCCTAGTAAGAAAAATTAGTCAACGCCGGGGTGTGTTTTTTATTAGGGTCCGTCTTTTAATATCGATTTTTTTAATCCTAATTGTTTAAAGCCGATTTTTGCAGCATCATGCTGTATCGGCAAAGCGCCTTCGGACAAGGGAATTCTTGAAGCATATGTGTTGGTTTCTCTTTATGTATTCCTGGCTGCTTAGGTCGAAAATTCCCCGCTGATAAGTTCATCCCTTAAGACCGTTTAACTTCAAGATCTTCTGTTCCGAAGGTTTCCCCACTCTAGGTTTTCAATTTAATATTAGGGGACAGCACCGAAATCAAATTGTTGGCAATATTTTAATTGCGTTTTAAAAAGATATCTAATCGATTTTGACATAGAAAAAAATATTTTTTTATATTAAGGTGTTTAATTCAATATTAGGGGAGAACTTCGAAATCACTTGTCTGACAATATCTTAATTAGGTTTCAAAACGAAATTTAATCAATTTTGAAATAAACAAATATTTGTTTGCATTAAGGTCTTTAATTTAATATTAGGGGACAGTTTCGCACCCTAATACTAAATACCCCCTAATACAAAAAATTACTACTGCACGTGTTTATCATGCAGGCGGGAAACGGGGAGAGGGGCCGCATTTAGTCTTTGGACGCAGGGATATATCTGGCATCATGAGTGGGATAGTCTGGAAAATCTGAATCTAAACAAATTCTTCTGATCTGAGGGGTAGAGGACCACAACCAGCAAACCCTTTATCTTAATGGTCTCCACACGTTCAACGGTTAAAACGGTTACCATTCCCCCAATTAACATAGGCCCTGCAATGAGTTTGGGGGGGTTCCGCGAAAAATTGCGGTTTTCAGGGCCGAAACATCAATTTCCTATTTTTCCCACTTCAATGCGGTTTGATTGCCAAAGTGCAAATCATGGTAAATCCTATATTTTGCTGGTAAATGTTATTAAATCCACTAAATCACCATATGGTGCGAAAACTCTACACCCAGTAGAGAGCAGATACGGCAAAATTTCTCAAGAATCCTTCAACCTTCTTTCTTCAGATAGAAGCTCTTCAAAAAAAATGCCGCACTTTTCTCTGCCTTTAATAACAGTCTGTCGCTGAAATTCGAATGGCGTCAAACGTCGAGGCGAGAGCACCAGTCACAGACAGTCACAGATTGCTTACAGATGTCTCTG
>Ga0126342_10009699_pt1 | contig 17249 bp, 16 predicted proteins | sample Cyp1metagenome_FD_92528 | JGI IMG/M metagenome (GOLD analysis project Ga0126342, IMG submission 92528) | Coral microbial communities from Lord Howe Island, Old Settlement Bay, Australia - Cyphastrea 1 metagenome | ecosystem: Host-associated > Invertebrates > Cnidaria > Coral ... | reverse complement strand
TGGCCGGGTGGCCGGGTGGCCGGGTGGCCGGGTGGCCGGGTGGCCGGGTGGCCGGGGGGCCGGGTGGCCGGGTGGCCGGGTGGCCGGGTGGCCGGGTGGCCGGGTGGCCGTGTGGCCGTGTGGCCGCGTGGCCGTGGCCGTGGCCGGGCCGTGGCCGGGATGGCCGGCAACTAAAAAAAGCTATTGTGTAAATTGCCATGTTCAATAGCTATTTTGACATAACCAGAGGGTATTCATCATGCCAGCTTCTTTGCTGGGTGTGTACAATGGCATTGGGGTTAAACTGAGTAGACTATGTATTGTAAATTCCTCGAAGCCCAAAATCACTAACATCAGAGTGTATGGCTATACAGTAACTCACACAAAGGTAGAACAGGTTCACTTTATCACTATCTGAGTACGTATAGTAATTAACTTACATTCCGTTTCTTTCGAGCATTTCTAGAAGCCATCCTCATTTTGGAGAAACACCCCCCCTTTTTTGCCAATGGTATATCCAATGGTCCTGCGCCACAGAAATCTCCGTATAGAAACGATCACTTCGGGCTTGCGCCGCCTTTACCTCTGGCGGCAACACATGCAACATGTCACTGGATTGGTTGAAGTGAAAATCTACAGGAAACCATGCTTTTCCCCATGAACTATTTTTGGGTTTCCTGTAAATTTTCCCTTAATCCAGTGAACATTGGAGTGATTGGAAAGTTTCAACATTCTGCAGCAGCATTGCCTAGATAACCATCAATGGGCCAGGGTTAGTTCGTAAACTGCTCGTGCATGCCGATCTAAGGCACTTACGATCATCAGTTTGCTAGTCCCATGGCCCATCCGAACGGAAGCACTGTCCAATATCTACAATGTGGTGCCCCCCCAGTTATGTTTATTGGTATATTAAAACCCCATTAACATCCATTAACCCTTTGTTATTTGATGTTATTTGCGTATCATAAACCATAGTTAACTGTTCCTGGAGATATCTTCACCAACTGAACGCTATCGTAAACGGGGGGCCCACATTGTATCAAATATTGTATCAAGGATTGTGGCTTGTGGCTTGGAGTCTGTGTTGGGTCTGCTCCATCTACAGCTACCGCTGCCTGTGGAAGCAGTCTTCCAAGAGCTGTACCGCCACAGAGGCAACGAAGAGCAACAGGACAAAGTCGGAGCCATAGTCATAGATGTACGAACCATGATGTGTGAACCATAGCTTGGTTCTTCAGGGGTTGGGTTTTAGTGGGAAAACAGCATCAGGAACCATGGTGTTCTGTTTGCAATTGGGCTGAAAGGCCAGTTGTGTCGATTGATATTGGCCAAGAAGTACAAGAACCATGGCATCATGGCAGTAAACCTACCTCATATGACTCATATTTCTAGCACATGTGTTCCAGGCACGTGGGTTGATTCAAAACTGGCACATCCCTAAAATTGAAACGCACGGGAGAATGATGATCATACCCTCTGGTTATGTCAAAATAGCTATTGAAAATGGACCATTTATAGTGGATTTACCCATTAAACATTGTGATTTTCCATGGTTTTTTGTTAGTTTGGGGGCACCCCATTGACAAACCCAAGGCCCGTTGGCGCCATCTCCAATCAAACGATGCAATGAATTCATTCCGAGAATCCATAGCCATGAAAAATTACCTACAAGTACCTCTCATTATTTACTGGTTGGTGGTTTGAACCATCCTGAAAAATATGAGTTTGTCAATGGGTTTGGGATTATCCCATATATGAAATGGAAAATAATCCAAATGTTCCAAACCACCAATCAGTTTACTAAGCTTCCAGTGATTATAGTATGTAGATATGAACAACACATAACAAAACCATGGGTTTCCCCTGGGAAACTGATCGTTTTTTCTTTTTTCGTGGGCATCTCTATGGGATACATTTTCTAGGAGGGTAGATACCAGGGCCTTGGTACACCCAATTCCAATGAATTATATAATTCTATGTCTGAAAATGAGGTATACCCCCAATGAAATGGCCATTTTTAAAAACGGGATAATGATCAGCAAAACCATTGGGTACAATGGGGTACACAACATTTTCAGACACACCCAGATGCAAAACAGATATTCGAGGGTTTTATCGTTTTCCCATATAATTATATAACTATAGCTTCCTGGTTTTCACCCATATAATTATATTATATTATATTGTTTTCCCCGCTGAAAACCCCTGTTTAACAGCCGATAGCCGATTACACTATGAAATCACATCAGTGACTACAGTTAAGGCCCCAAATACCAGTTATGTTTGTACTGAACTAACCCCATTTATAGAATGTATAATCCCATAGAAATAACCAGTTATAACTAATAGCCATGGCCATAACTGTAATTCTTGAAATCACTATATCGTTAATGGTTACAATGTGAGGCCCCCCAGTTATGTTTGTTGGTTTAGATTCGCCCCAGTAACTATAGTTATAAATACCATAAACCATAGTGAAATTGGAGTTATAAACCAACTTAGCTATCTTGGGGGCCTCACATTGTTGAAATCACTATATCGTTAATCTGGGTAAATTACAATATTTCACTAACCTGAATAGTTCGGCCATTTGGAGATCATTTCCCTTCCTAACCATGATTCCCAGTGAGGGAGAACAGTGAGGTCGTTATAATTGACCCAGCAATGAGAAATCTTCCAGAAATAGGATCCATCTCAGCAGGTCAATGTCAATCCCTCCATGTTCAGAACCATATCTCAATGTGGATCTTCGATTATAAACCATCCAGCTATTGGGATACCCCCATTCCAACCACATTATGTGGTTAAATTATATCACAATGATATCCCATCAACTTCCATTCAGATCCATGGGGAGTCCCCTTAAGATCCCATCAATCTATTGAATTAGTAGATATCCCATGAATAGATGTGGGATATACCCTCCGGTAAATTAACATAGACCCTGGCAGATAGGGGTTGGAAGATTAGTTTCGACTAAAAAATTGTCATTTTCAGGGTCTATGTTTATTTACCATAGGGTAATGGTTACCCAGCACATAAACTACACTTATATCCCATCTATATTGATCCCATTCACTATACAGTTATCCCATGAATAGATCCATCAACTACGTTAATGGTTAGAAGTCTGGTTATCCCCACATATGGTCGGTTCTCTCCCCAAGACGCCCATGAGATCCCATAAACAAAAATCTCATTGAAAAATCTCATCATATCCCATGGATTGGCTGGCTAAACCCCAAAGAAAGTCAATTTTTTATCCCACAAAAAATCCAACATTCCCATGATTCATGTTGGTGGTTTTAACATGTTGACCTACCCCTCTGAAAAATCATGGACGACTCGTCAGTTGGGATGATGTATCATTCCCAACTTTTTATGGAAAGTCAAAAAAAAAATCCATGGTTCCAGTCACCACCAACATTCCCATGATATGTTGACTACAATGTGGTGCCGCCCCAGTTATGTTTATTGGTTTATAAACCCCATTAACATCCATTAACCCTTTGTTATAAGTATCATAAACCATAGTTATTGGAGATAAATTCACCAACTGAACGTTATCGTAAACGGGGGCCACACATTGTATCAAATATTGTATCAACGATTGTGGCTTGTGGCTTGGAGTCTGTGTTGGGTCTGCTCCAAAAAAGGCTACCGCTGCTGCCGAAGCTGTCATTCCCATGATATGTTGACTATAAATAATATCCACATGGTCGGTGGCAAGTGACCCCCCTTGATTTCCATCCCCGCCGCGCGAATCTTCGAGGCTGCCTCATCGGACACGGACTCGGACACGGACTGCAAGACCTGCAGCGCTGAAAATTAACGGCTGGAAACTCGCACCGAAACCCCGGGAGGATCTTGAAATGAAATGATAAATGTCTAGTTTATTAACATTCATATGTTTAACTAGTTTTAAATGATAAATGATTTTATATGGGATAATCAATGATATATGTCTTATAATTCCATTAACTAGTTGGATATATCATGATTATCCCATATAAAATCTATATCTCTATATATGGTTGGTGGTTTTAACCATCTTGAAAAATATAAAAGTCAATGGGAAGGATTATCCCATATATCATGAAAAAATGTTCCAAACCACCAACCAGAAATAAAACTTTATACTGCAGCTTACAATTTCCTCAGAAAAGATCTCAGCATTGCATATGGAAACTTGGTCCCTGGTGGCAAAAAAAACGCTAGAGGGGGCCTCCAAGTTACAAATTGGTTTATGTATATTCACCAATCTAACTGTAGATATATCCATTACAATCCTCGGTTGACCTACATACAAACCAAACGGCTTACCTCTTGTTTGGTTGCCTATGTTGCTTCTAAAAAAACACAACTATCAACAATTGAGCAGTGCTCACAAACCCTGTTGATTGCTAATCTTTATACTATTCAATTGTGGGAATCATATTACATAGCTATTGAAAATGGCAATAGAAATAGTGGATTTACCCATTAAAAATAATGATTTTCCATAGCTATGTTAGTTTACCCCTGGGTAACCAACCAGTAAAAAGGCGAGGGCAAAGGGTTTTGAACACTGCTCACTTATGGGTTTGGTCAAATCCCACCGCCAGTTCTCATACACCAGACTCAGGGATGTGCTGCAACTTCAATTTGTCCATTCACCAAGCCAAAGTACGTTAGGTGGTGCCCCAGGTAAGTTACTACAGTTCGTTTATAAAGCGCATGAGCTATGCATAATACCTACAATGTGGGGTCCCCTAGATAGCTAAGTTGGTTTATAAACCCCAGCAACATCCATGAACCATTAGTTATTTGCGTCTCATAAACCAGAGTTATTGGAGTTATGTTCACCAACTTAGCTATCATCAATCAGCTATATAAATCCCATTCAACCCACCATTTTGGTGGCTTAAATCGCCATTTTCCTATGGTTTTCCCATGGTTTTCCCATATTTTCCTATGGCTTAAACGGGGGCCCCAACCAAATTTGCTCACGACAGCACCGAAAGACATCCCGGGCATCCGAACGACAGCAGTGACGCTCACGGGCAGCAGAAACCTCGACGGGCCCCGTCGTACGGGATCCACCCGAGGATGATAGGAACACCATGGATGATAGGTACCATTGATATACGGATCATACCAATGATGAGATATTGATGATGGATTGATGATGGGATTTAATGCCATTATACACCCATGAGATTGGGAATGTTATTGATATACCTACAGGATGGGGCCCCTCTGGTAAACTAACATAGCGAACTGGAAAGATCCACCATGTTTCATGGGAAAATTCACGAAATAAATGGTGATTTTCAATAGCTATGTTAAGTTACCAGAGGGTACTTTTAGTACAGGATGGGGCCCCCAGTCGAGCAAAGGCGTTCAGAAACGCCTTACAAGTGGCTGAAGTCTATGGTAAAAATGGTAGATATAACGAACGAGTTCATAGTTCGCTTATTGTAAAGACAAATCATCCAGAACATGGGGACGAATCCCAAAAGACCTGGGAAAAATCCGAGAAATCACAAAAAAAAAAACTGGCATCTTTGGTTATGGTGATGATTCCATAGCAAAAACGTCAAGACTTCATCTAGCTATGAAATGTTGGGGGATGTCACCAGGGAACTTCACGGGGATGATCCCGTATTCTGTTCAATTGACTTGACGTGTGTTTCTCTTCTGAATAACTCAATATATCCGGGCAACAACATCAAGATACATCCACGATTGTACGATTGTATGGTCTGTGTCACATGACAGTTTTAGTTTTGGCACAATGATTCAAACACATTTAAACATCAAGTTTCTGTGGGATAGATTCGGCCATTGAACCCCAAAAAATCACACCGTCATATCTCCCAGGTAAACTTGGCTGCCGGGCAGCGCTACCCACTTCATTGCTTCACCGTTTGACGCGCGCTCGCAGGGATTGCCCACACGAGCTGACATGGCAGCGGGGATCGGCTTTGAGAAATCATCGTTTGGGCTGGTGCCACTGGCAGATTTTCAATGGTGAATCCCATTCAAAAAAGGATACCGGGACGCCCCATGTGGGAGTTTGAGAGAAATACATACAGATAAACCTGGCTAAACCCACCACTTGATAGATCGTTTTCCTGTAGAGAAACCATGGGTTTTCCACATCTAATGTTGGTTTACACTAGGGGAAAATGTTGGGAGCCCCACATTTTGGACATTCTTTCCTGTGAGTCATCTCCCTGACTGGAAAGGATTTTAGACCAAGCCCTTCAATCCAATATCAAGTCCCTGAATTTGCTACCCGCATGATTCATCAGACTTAGTACTGCAACTGGGCAACCTGATTCATCTTTTCTTAGCAACGGAAACTGTTGGCTTATCTTCCATGAATTCAGAAGAATCTACAGTAATTAGTTTTAGGTTCTTTTGTGATCCAGTTTCCAGTTTCCATCAACAAATTCTGTCACCAAGCATGCAGAAACCACCACGGTGGACCGTGTATGGCACCCCTTTTTTCATCTGCCATGGTGACACCAGGTACATTTCGATGCTGGAGACCCTGTTCTACCCCCTGACGAGCCTGATGAACAATCCGAACTGATTGACAAACCTGATTTGTAAGTCCCCTTTTCTTTGGCTTTCTGCAGAATACCATGGTCAATCTTTCGTAGTCCAATGTAGTCCAAGATTTTATGTTTTTTTTTTGGTTATGACTATATGTTCCATTCATAGCAAAAGACCAAAGGATTAAACTACCCGTGGAGGTGATACAAATGGGTTAGTTAGTTACAACTATGGTTACTGACTCTTAATCATTGGCTAGGTCTAGTTGGCGGTTGAGCTAACCCTCTGAAGACTATGCTCGCCAATGGGAATTATATGGAATGATCATACCTGATTGGAACATAATTATATGGAACAAAAATCAAAATAATTCAATCCACCAACCAACCAGACATCTGTAATATTATGTAACCTCTCACATCTCACTAAAATTCTACAACAATCTCTGGAGATCACTCGTGACCGTCAGATGCTTCTTGTCCAGGCTTCAACCTTCATCGAGTCGAGTTGTCGAGTTTCAAGGCAGCATCACCATGTGGCCCATGTTGTCGTGGTTTTCCTTGGATCGAAATTGGGTACCCTTCGGTAAGGTGGCAATGAAAAATGTACCCTTAGATCATTGATGGCTTCAATGGGAACATACCCTCTGGTAAACTAACAGTTTGCTATAGAAAATTGCCATTTATAGTAGATTTAACCATTAAAAATGGTGATTTTCCATAGTTATGTTAGTTTACCATAGGGTAATCTATAAATAAAAATCCATGAGTGTGTTAATGAGAAAATGATCTATAGCTTCTGTTGGATTTTACATTGCTATCATTGCTATCCTCAAAATTACGATAGGGCAATGGAATGAGAAACCAGTCCCCCAGCCTTCACCAGAGACGGGGTGCTACGGGACCCATGTCATAAACCACCCATTACTGAGAATGGTAACCATACCACCTAAATATTTATGGATATTTATGGTGGTTTGGGGATGATGGTTTATGAAATTGTGTTAATTATCCACATCACATGGTTTCACATGGCATATACTTCATTTACCTACGGGATGAAAAATTGACCATTTTCAATGCTAAATGGAGTGCGCAATCGAAAAATGAGAGTGGATCTAAATTTTGCCCCCTCCACCCCGAAACGTCTAACCAAGGCACAAAAAATGCTACATCTGACTGAATTACCCTCTGGTTATGACTAACATAGCCATGGTATAGATGGCCCATTTATAGATGGTTTACCTATTAAAAAATGGTGGATCTTTCCATGGCTATGTTAAATAACCAGATGGTATACAAGATGGTGCCCTCTATGTTTGTCGACTTATGTGAAAAACATCTCACCAGATTGTTGTAATCATCATACATTGTACTTAACCCAGAAAAAAAAACTTAGCCGACTATGGGGCACAAGTAAATCCCAGCTGAAATCAGTGAAATGCCTTTCATCAGGGTACCAAAGCAGGGGCGCAGTTGGTCCCTGACCAAGTAACATGAAGAATGATAACCAGGTGCCAGGCAAATGAGCGGTGTTCAAAAACCTTTGTCGCCCCTTGAGACTCTTTGGATTGTGATATTTCTCAATATGTATCATGTATATATATATATATACATATTCCTTCGTTGTATAATATCATCCCCCAACTGATCCAATGTAATCATTAACCAACCAGTATTTTGAACCTTGCTCAAATGATATATCGTTCACAAACATGAGCAGTTCACAGATCTCGGGATGATTCCCCCGCTATATTCACCATCATCTTTGGTGAAGATCCAGGGGCACGAGTGACCTACTCGGGAGAACTGTCTGAAGCATAGGCGTCAAACACCTTAAGGGTTGATAACTCCTGAATCAAGCCTCGATTGGTAATATATTAACTTACCATTGGTTGGTAATATACTATTAATATTAATGGTTATTATATGGTTATTATATGGTTAATGATGGTTAATAATCTGGTTGGTGGGGGCTACCTACCCCTCTGAAAAAATGATGGACTTCGTGAGTTGGAATGACATGACATTCCCACTGAATGGAAAGTCATAAAACATGTTCCAAACCACCAACCAGATTATATAATTATTTGAAGATACCATAATCATCCATGACATAATGTTAACAATTATCCATTAATCATCCATATATATATATACCAATAAAATCCATATGGATGATTCCCATTATCTCGATGGAGTATATTTGTGTGTTAGTCATTACATTGGAGCTAAAAAAAGTTGGTTCAATCCGATTTTTTTGCTAGTGGGCTAAAAACTCATCGTTTTGTGTGTGTTTTCCAAGTGCCCTCGAGATTTCCTAGAAAAACATTGCAAATCAAAGGCTCGGGCACAAGTCGAAATCGACCCACTCGCTTGCAGTTCCCTTAGCGAAGTTCGTGACGTACTCCTCCACCAAGGTGAAGATACGTAGGGTGAGGCCCCCGGTTGACGAAATCGCTAAGCTGACGCACATTTCTTGGCTTTCTGGTGTCTAAGGGGTAAAAATTGGGATTTCATGGGATTTAAAGCTGATTTATAATAGCTAAGTTAGCCTGTAACTTGCTTACCTGTTAGTTTTATGGTGGATAATAATTGCTGATGGGTTCATAAACTGACAAACAAAACTGAGGGGCCTTACATTGTGTGCATGCTTGACAGTTGACTGGTTGTCACACCCCTATGATTGCTGGTCAAACCTCTGTGATAATTTGGGGGTCTAAATCTCCAAGTTTCAATGCTCAAATCCAACGTCTTGAGTGGATAAAACCAATGGGTAAGCTCATTTGTTTGTACCAATGTAATTGTATATCTTTAAGATTCTTTAAGCTACCAAATCGAACATGTATAGATGATGTTTCTAGACAAAACCTATGGTTTTTCCACATCTTTTCTATGTAAAAATCCCACAGTATATCTTTTTCAGTACCATCCAGTCATCCACATCCACGTCAGACTCCTCTGTTTCGCCGAACGCAAGTGCCTCCTCACTCTCGGCCAGGCCAGGCAATGACCCTCACGGCGACGGCTGAATGCACAAGGTGGTGCCCCCGTTCGGAATCGCGTTCAGTTGGGGGCCACAGAACCCCAAGAACCATAGAAACATGTGTTTTTTTCTGGGATTTATAGATGATTTATGATAGCTAAGTTGGTTTGTAACTTCAATTTCACTCTGGTTTTTGTTGGTGATAATTTGTTAAATAGTTTTCATGGGGTGAATCTAAACCAATTTATAGATATATAGCTTAGATTTAGTTATAGTTAAGTCATATACCAAATAGAATTATGGGCTGATATATCTATAGTATTCGAACTAGTTAACGTTTGGGGGGCAGCACCTTGTGCTAATCCCTTCTTCCTGATATTAAACACCCCCCAGAAAACCGTGAAACCACATATTTGGAACCGTAGGATGCTTAATGTCAGGGGATGGGTCGAAATGGTTTATCCAACATCAACGGCTCGTGGATGATTACCCTCTGGTAAACATTCACAGATTGCTATGGTATAGATGGCCCATAGAAATAGATTGTTTACCTATTAATTTCGCATGGTGGTTTTCTAGTTCGCTATGTTGGAAAAATGGTCCATTTATAGGTGGAACATTGCCCATAGAAGTAGATGGTTTACCTATTAACAAAAAACAAAACATGGTGATTTTCCATAGTTATGTAAACGTTTACCAGAGGGTAAACCACCATTTTTGTTGGTTAATAGCATGGTGGCTCTTTCCAGTTCGCAAACTGTCATCCATTACCAATGTCTTCATGGATGACAATCACCCAATCATGTTGGATGGGTCAAGACACCAAACCAACCCGGCCTGGTCAACCTTAACATAAAACGATGGAAAGATCCACCAAGTTGAATGGGAAAACCATGGGAAAATCATGGGAAAATGGTGATTTATATGGAAAGTCACCATGTTTAATGGGAAAACTCAACTATTTCGACTGGGCCATCTATACCATAGCAAACTGTGAATGTTTACCAGAGGGTATTAAAGTATCACCACTGAAATTAGATTCCGCGGAACATCCAACTGCAATTCTACGTAATCATCATGATAAATCCTATCCCATAGGATCCATGTATGGAATATTTACCTACATTGGGATTATTTTAAATTCTTTAGGGGTCAATGTAGGTAAATATTCCATACATGGATCCTCTGGGTATATACTTAGCCTGGTCGTAAAACAACCTCATATGCCATGGTTAGACCTTACATGTTTTTTGTTGGGGTCCACGGACGGTCATCCGATTCATCCACCCCAAGATGGGAATCCGAAGATGATGGGCATCTGATTCACATCAACTTATCGTTGTTTTGTCAATGGATTGGTTTAAGGTCAAATCTTAACTGGAAACCATAGATTTTCCCATTAAATATGAGGCTTTCCTGAAAATTTTCCCTTAAACCAATCCATTGAGTTTGACAGTGGCACATACGATGATGATTCAGAAATCAATGGTTGATTACCATCAATAAATTCGCTCTAGTCAATTTAGTGGATATACTTGAACATGTTCTGATCGCTTGCTAGCCAACAATGACTTGTGTCAACTCCGGGTTAAAGACTCAAATGGGCAGGGTTAGCCCCAAAGTGATAGTATGCTACCAAAATCGGGCCCTTACCGTCAATAAACTGTTGGCTTTTCTAATCCTGGGCTGACATTCGATGACTTGCATCCAAGTTCATGGGGGGATATGATGAAAAAAAAATCAGGATTTTTTGCTGTATCTGACTGAACAAAAAAGCTACAACTTTGGCTCACATGTTTGTACATGTTGGCATCCAAATTGCAGAAACAAGAAACCATTGAATGAAACCGCACCAAAGCAACAACTTCAAACAACATGAACATCAATAAGTTCGGACCAAACACAGGCTGCTGTGCACGCTTGGAGGGAAGAAGGGCATTAGCTATAAGTTGCGTCATTTGAGGGGGACATGGCGGAGCCAGTAGTTTCCGCTCCCTCTCTTGGAGGTGGTCATAAGTCTCCATGGCATTCTTGAGGGGCACGCCAGACTTTGTCTTGAGCCCTACAGCACAACCGTCAAAGTTTATCTCGAACTCAGGGTGGTTCGTGAAGAAGGTGACTACATCAGCACGCTTCCAAGCTGTGCATGGTTGAGGCCATTCAAATCGTCGCCGCCCAAACTAAGAACCAACTCACGTCGTCTTGAAGCGTAGCTTGTCCTCTTTTTGGGCTACCCCATTCCTGATCTCCAAGAGATACCAAAGCACATTAAGAATAGAGAAACTCCACAAAACATGGGGATAAACCAGGAGACGGTCAGGGGCCAAGGTGGCAATCACTCGGAAATTCACTTCAGGTTTTTCATCAGCATAAAATGCTGTTTTTTGCAATGACCTTTTTATAGATTTTAGATCATAAAAATGCAATTCTTCAGGTGTTGATGATATCTGCTGATGAAATCTGCAGCGCCGCTGAAATCCTCATGACCAGATCGACACCAAGCTGCGGTGCTGGGACTCCTCCGACTGGTGCAGCGCGAAAACAGTTGGTGTTCCCAGCCAAGTTTTCCAGACTGAGCTGGTCGAATCCATTCTATGGATCCATTCTATGGATCCATTCTATGGCCAACATCGCTTTGAAATCTCAATCTTTCTCACTTCGGTGTCCCTTTTCCTTCACCAAATCTCCAGCAGGATCCAAGCCGCACCATGTCACCATAAATCCTCATCCGCTACGATGTGCGTCCCTGCGTCCCACTTAGAACGTTGATCATAAAGCAATTCTTTGACCCCCTTAGATATATGGAAAATCCCGAATTATATACACAGGTCATAGATAGGTTATTAACCACTTGCAACTCCTGGGATGCAGCCCAAAGTATATCATAAGGGCATTATAATATAGCTAGTGGGATATCATGATAGTTCATATGATGTAATCATATATAATATATAATGGGATATGATGTACTTATCATACTCATAATGTCAAAATGGTTCATGGTTAAGTTTAAATTGAGCTCACGGGGGATTATTAGTTGTCTTTGACCTGGTTTACAGCTGGTCATGATTGGGGACTGCTCATCATCAAAGCATATTGAAACCATGTCCTACAATCTTAATATGTCTGGAATATCCAAACTAATTGGGAATAAGTTACCTTATGTTACCTCTACAAGTTTATTATTATACCCCTACAAATTGGGTACAATCCCAAACTTTCAAAATGTCTGAAACTGGTGCATACCCCATTTTAGGCGACCATGGGATGTGGAGCCATGAGATAGCCATAGAAACCTCATGGGTCCATGGGTTTATAAAACCCCATTATGATTATGGATAATCACATCTGTGAAATATCTACCATGAATATCTACAAGCTATAGTTATTATTATTATTATTGTTACTATTATCATTATTGTTATTGCTATTATTATTATTAATTATTGTGATTATGATTATGATTGTTATTAATCATTTATTATTATTATTATTGTTAAAATTATTATTATTATTAAATATATATATATATACATTAAATTATACCTACCATCAAAATACCTACTATAAACAATAGTTATTTATCTTGTTTTTTTTGCTGCTGAGCTGCAAGGAGGGCGGCCGCGGTGGCCGACTCTCCAGCGCCACCCGCAGCGTCCCGGGCGACGTGGGCGACGCTGTGACCTCGTGCCAGGGGCCCTCGGAGACGGGGCTGTGGACCTGGAGCAGTTTCTGGACCATAGGAACATGTGTGAAAACCATAGGAAAACCATAGGAAAACCATGATATGGGATTGTTCATGGGATTGATAGCTGAATTATGATGGCTAAGTTGGGGGCCATCCAATAACTCCAATAATTCACTCTGGTTTATACTCTGGTTTTTGTTGGTGATATATCGAACTAGTCTTCATGGGGTTTATAAACCAATAAACATAGCGTTTGGGAGGCACCACCTTGTATAGATGTTCTATTGAAACAAAAAACGCAAAAAACCTTAGTATAAACAATTTCCTGCAATGTTTTAATAAATAGAAATTTCAATGGCTGATATATGATGATGCTATATGGGCTTTAATTAATATCAATGGATGTTACATGGCTTATTAGGCTTGTTACATGATAATTCCATGATCATTCAGTGATATTAAAAATAAACATGAATGGAACCATCCATTAATCATACTTGATTCGGGTTTCATTCTCATACTTCCCATGAAGGCTCCATGAAGATTGCCATAACTTAGAGTGTTTCAATCCATCCACAATGCCAAATAAGCAGTGTCCACAACTCCATCAACTGCAAGGTCGTGCCTCAGTTGGTTAGCTAAATTCGTGTATAAGAACGATAACTGTTGGGTTAAACATGGGGAATATTGATGATATATATATATATACATACGTATATATAATAAGTATACGGTAACTATATTTAAATATACAAACTTGTATTCTATACTACCTCCTGGGCCTGGCGGTCTGGCCCGGCCTCCACATATTTGAATGTCGGTACCGTATAGTTAACAGTGACCAAAAGGATTCATTTTGGTGTCCGAAGCAAAATTTCCAGGTTGAGGTCGCTATGAGCTGGGAACAATGTATTTCCCTTGAACCAACTCTGGGAATTTTGAATAACAGGAAGTCTCTTACGTTGGGCCTTAGATTGGGATACCCAAATCTTATGTTTTACCCTCCGGTAATTTAACAGTTTGCTATTGAAAATGGCCATAGACATAGTTGATTTACACATTAAACATGTTGAATTTCCATATTTATGTAAACGATTGTAAACGTTTACCAGAGGGTATCATACCTGTCCAAGATTGTCCTTATAAAATCTTATAAACCAGCAATAGAAAAGTGGGGCTATCCCCCTTCTTCGTCATACGACCCAAATTCCGAAACAATCCTCCGTGGATGCACAGCAAATGCCATCAATGAGGTCAACCATCCCCAACGGGGGTTCTATCATTGACATACCCCTATTTTTGGATGACGCAACCAACCCCCCTGAAGCCTACATGCAATGAAGCAACTTCTAACGTTAATAAACCATCATGATACGCGACATCCACGATCCGCCTGCGGATCACTTCAGCAACCAACGTGATGCTCATCGTCTGCGACACATATGCAGCTTCTGGATCACAGGACGTCCAAGAGCTCTGGAGCCATGTCATTTGGCGAATTTGGGGGCGGGCTCCTTGCCCAACCCCAAAGGTAATGTTGAGGTTTAAGGGCAAATCTTAACCACTCTTAACACATCTTGTTCATTCTTGTTCCATGTTCAAAGCTAGGATTTAAAGATGTTTTGATATTCACAGTTCCGTGGATCTAAATAAGGCCGAATCTTGACATGATATTCACAGCCCCTTCTGAAGTATGCTCCCTTTGTCTGTCTTTTTTTCTGGTGTCATCCCTTCGGAAAATTTCCGGATTTTTTGGGATGGGATGGTTACTTGGAGGATCATCGTTAAAAACTGGCTACAGAGCTCTCAACCTTGTAGATCTTGTCCCCGATACAAAAAGGGTGTCCCATTTCTCATGCCCTCTGGTAAACTAACATAGCTATTGAAAATGGCCATTTATAGTGAGTTGTCCCATTAAAAATGGTGTTTTTTTCCATAGTTTTTTGTATTTTTCCAGAGGGTAGTTCACTAACCCCACAGCCACAGTTGTAATTTATGCTGATCCTCTCTGGGCCCCTGGGCTGATCTCCAATATGTCCCATCAAATCATTTCCCCACCAGGAAGAGTCGTTTGCTACGGCTCATTTCTTTGTCCCCCAGGTCATAGTCACATAGTCAATCTTCGGCAGTCATCAACAACATCATGTTTTGCTGGTTATGGTCATTTTCCATTTAAAGCATCTAAAAAATAACGGATTAAACTATCCATCCAAGGTTGGTTCGGGATGTTTATTACTATTTATTACTCACTTATTAATCACCATGAATCACGATTAATGAACATTCATCATTCATCACTATAAATCACCATTAATCACCATTAATCACCGTTATTAACCCATATACATCTTATAAAACCCATATGATTCCTTGTAAGATCACCACTATTAGCCATGATCAATCACCAATTTTCGCTCACAATTATAAATCACAATAAATTAATCGCTATTGATAACCATTAAATCACCATGATTAATCACTATTGACCATGATTATTCACCACTATTAACCATTATTAACCATGATTCATCACCATTACGAACCATGATGATTAACACTTTTTTTCCCATGAGTTTATTCATCACCACTTAGATAGGCCATGGAGTTAGTTAACTAGTTAGTAAATGGATTATTTCCTTGGGATATAGGGTATTATATCCCCAGTTATTAACCAGGAATAGCTAATCCTATGGCCCATCTAAGTACAGATAAACCTGGATAAACCCAACACGTGATAGATCATTTTCCTGTAGAGAAACCATGGGTTTTCCCTTAAACCAATCCAATGATATTGATCTTGGATACTGGACAATCTATTAATATACTACTCAGGTGATAGTCAGCCATACCATACTACTAAGCATTCATCACCATTATTAACCATGATGAGTTTATTCATTATTAACCATGATTATTCACCTCTATTATTAACCATGATTATTCACCACTATTAACCATTATTAACACTTTTTTTTCCATGAGTTTATTCATCATCACTTATTAACCATGATGATTAACATGTTTTCCATTCATCACAATTTTCTTCGATCCCTCGTCCCCCGCGCACCTCCGGCAGCGTGGCGGTGGCTTCTGCCGCTTCCGCCTCCGGCAGCAGACTCCGGAGCTGCGTCAAGGTGCCAGCGAGATGCGCCACGAGGCCACCTCGATCGGTACGATCGAAGTGGATCTTGGAGAGTAAGAACACATTAAAAAAAAAAAAAATATATGATCATATTGTTATACATATGCATATATATATGGATATATGGATATATATATATATACATAATTATACATGTAAATGGACAATATATATATATGTGAATGATAATAGTTATATATGCATATGTATTCAGACTGTAGTGTATATGTAGATATAATGTATATAAATTATATATGTTTTGGTTTATGTTTATTCATTTATTCCATATATTACACTATATTACTATATATTACTATATGTTATTTCTTATGGCATCTTGTAGCCTGTGAGTCCCTTAAACAAGTTCGATCCATCTGCATATGTCACATCTTTCTCTTGTAACAGGTGGCTTGACACACATCGCAACACATGTGTCATGATTCATAATGGGGTACCCCCTGGTAATTTAACATAGCTATTGAAAATGGCCATTTATAGTGGAATTTCCCATTAAAAATTGTGATTTTGCATAGTTATGTTAGTTTACCAGAGGGTATCATCTTTCTGTCTAGCTTGTGACTATGATAATTATACTGGACAATGGGGTCCCGAAAAATCCAAAAATACTCCTCGATGTGGGCCGTTGGGCGTCTTGGGTTCCACTTTTGGGGGCTGCAATGCTCACCTTGCCAAGCTACCCAAATTCTGTGAGTTTCTTCGAACTTCATCCAGCACTGCCTGCGAATCCTGGAGCGCAGCTGTTGCTGTTGTTTTTTTCCGTGATTTCATGGGTTTTTTTCGCATCAAACATGGTGAAAAAAAATGGGATTTCAATGAGACCTAATGGGCTTCAATGGGGTCATCAAGTGTTGATAAAACTTGGTTGTGTATATATAAATATATATATATATA
>Ga0126342_10009698_pt1 | contig 17249 bp, 11 predicted proteins | sample Cyp1metagenome_FD_92528 | JGI IMG/M metagenome (GOLD analysis project Ga0126342, IMG submission 92528) | Coral microbial communities from Lord Howe Island, Old Settlement Bay, Australia - Cyphastrea 1 metagenome | ecosystem: Host-associated > Invertebrates > Cnidaria > Coral ... | reverse complement strand
GGTGACGATGATGATGATGATAATGATGATGAAGCGGATGCGGCAGATGATCGGGATGATGATGAGGAGGAGGATGATAAGGAGGAGGAGGAGATGATGATGATGATGATGATGATGATCCCGATGACGAGAACGATGCCAATGACGATGACGATGACGAAACCGATGACGATGACGATGACGATGATGACGATGATGACGATGATGCTGATGATGCTGATGATGGTGATGGTGGTGGGGGGGGGGCCTTTCGCGTGAAAAATTTGTGATGTCCTTGAGCAGCCCCCGGAATACTTGCTAAAGCAAGAAGACTCCAGCTAGCTGACGCTAGCTTTCGTGATAATCTCCATTGTCGACTCTTAAGTCCCAAGAGATCATCCTGTTTTCCTAACTAATGTTATATTGATTAGCTGCTAGCTCCTTGGCATATATACGCGTATATATATATATATATATATGAGTCGCCGTCAAAATCAATTGTTTACGCCTGGTTAAAAATATAAGCTATCGGTTTTGGGGGGGGGCCTATCGCTTTACTGCCGGCGGTGGATTAAGGGGCGCTCGTTGTCTAAGCGCGTTTGCAACCGTGTTGGGGAGCTATCTAAGCACGTTCCTAATTCTTTCCTAAGAGAGGATATGCGTTACAAAATAAAACTCCAAACTAGAAAGACAGTAATCAAGATCAATGGTTCCCAACGGTTATAAGATCACTATTTCTGAAAACAAAAAAGGGTCACCTCGCCCTTGTCCCTGTTTGATTAAGTCATGGCGTCAGAAAACGCCACACGTCCCTGCTCAAAAGCTTCAGAAATTGAAGCTGGGACCTCATCGTTTCAATAGAGAAGCGTTTGTAGCTATGAAGAAGTGCACTAGGCTCCCCAAGTCTCAAAACAACCTGATGGCCTAGTGTTGAGAACCTGTTCACTTTTTTGTTGAGCCTTCTTCTTGTTGGGATCAAATCAGTCTATCCCTCGTCCGGGTCCCTTTTTCAACAAAAGGTTATCGCTAAATTAGAACACTTTGATGATCAAGAAAGGAAACGAAAGAGGAACGTGGAACAAAAGGACAATTGAAAAAATAAAAGGAAAACGAAAGGAAGGAACAAGAAAAGGAAACGAAGGAAGAAGAAAGGACAAATCAAACAAAAAGGAAATAAACTGGAATAAATGGAATTCAGCATTGAATCAAAATCAAACTTGATTTAGTTCAGAATTCAATTGCATTTAGCTTTAAAAGGAAAAGAGAAGGAAAGAAAAAGAAAAGGAAACAACGAAAGTCGAAATTCGAATTGGACAACAAATGATATGGCAACTGGAAGAAACGTGGGCACTGCAGGTTGAATCTTTTTCATCAATTTTGCCTATCGCGTGAAGGCACGCAACAATACTTGCTTGGTTTACACCAAGTTCAATGCACTCTCATATGGTTACAAGTTATCGTTTTTTTGGGGGGTCCTATCGCTTTCAATGGTTTGGTGCACTTTCTCAACACGACTGGACCCTCCCCTGCTGAAGTAGTCTACGCTTACTTTGACTGTATCTCATATATATATATATATTGGTTCTTATTCCCCCATTATCATCCAAAATATACCCCATTATTGGTACAGTAATCCCAGTGGTGATTCATGATCTTCCCATTTCCCAGATGAAAAATTGCCAGTTACCCCATGGCCAGATCAGCCAATCCGCACCTAAAAGCTCCTCGCATTGCAAGACATAGCTGGCCACCGGACCTAGGGGATTGCTCCAACATCATGAGCATTGGGCCCAGTACAGTGCTTGTTAAATCACATCACCAGTATCCCCCAAAAAAAATCAACCACGGTTAAAACGATTATCCCATCATCTCTGGTCATCTACTGATATCTACTGTACCTATGTCATCAATTGAAATCAATATCGGTGAAAGCCAAGTTTTACTCATCGTTTTCCCGGTGAAATCCCATCCGGTGAAATCCGAGCAGCTCTCCTTAGGCTCTGCGGCTCCCTCCGACTTGGCTCGCGCCATGGCGGCTTCGATGCTTGGGCCCAGGAGGAATTGAAGGGTCAGGAAGACCTGGCTAGAGTCGACCAGCAGAAAATCTGGAATTTGGGCAGAAAATGGATAGAAACAGTGGGGTTTTACTAACAAACATATAGAAATGATGGTAAAATGATGGTAAAATGATGGTAAAATGGTAAAATGGTAGTGAAATGATGGTATTTCTTGGAGCTGACTCTATAGAAATGATGAAATGATGGGAGAATGGTAGTTTTCCCACCAGGAACGGCGGTTTCACCAGCCAAATGCCGGTGAAAAACTATCACAAATTAGGGAATTCAACCAGTTCAAAACCCTGGCAATTCATGTTGTCACTTAAAGAGCCAATGACCATGGACTTTCACATGGCAAAAGAAAAATCCGAGCAGTGTCAAAAACTAACTGGAAGCCCATATTCAGTACCCTCTGGTAAACTAACATAGCTATGGAAAATCACCATTATTAATGGGAAAATCAACTATAAATGACCATTTTCAATAGCTATGTTAAATTACCAGAGGGTATTTCTCATACAAGGGCCGGGCCATTACTGACCTATTGCTTGCAAAGGGTCAGTAGATTCCTCTGTTCCCCAGCCAGTGGGAAAAGGACATCTATGGGATTTATTGCCATCGGTTAGTATATTTAATTTTACAGTAACCCGCAAAAATCGTGATTTACCCATGAAAATTCAGGAATTACCCCCAGCAATCATCAACCAACTGTTTGTTTGCTTCTTGTTGGTGCCGCTGGGGGGTAAAACAATTGCTCAAACCAAACGTTAGGGCCCTGAATGACGAAATGAACAATAGAAAAAACATACAATCAAGAACTAACATGGGAAAATGCATAGGGAAGATTATAATTCAGTCACCGAAACTGTGGAAGTCTTCGAAAGAAACACATGCGCAATCAACAAGGTCAATGATACTCCAAACAAGACATGTTGATTCTTTCCTAACTCCATGATATCCATATGTACAAGAACATGTGGATAATTCAACCAGTGTATATATATATGTATAACTACAATCATATTCATCTCCTTCAAAGTAGTGTGTATATATATATATATATATTTATTTATTTATTTATTATATATATATAACTAAGACTACAATCATATTCATGTCCTTCATGCCGTACACGGTGACCATACAGTACATCTTGCTGTCCCAAAAGCACACGTCTCGCGGGAGGAAGCCCCGTACCTCGTCTTGGAAGCTGAAGCCTCAGACGAGAGGTAGATAATAGATGCACAGGTTGAAAAATATGCATATGTATAGGCATGCATATATACAATTATATACAATTATAATCAATTATATACATATAGATTATATTTTGCTTATTTATTTATATATATATGTATGTGTGTGTGTTCACGTGCATATGTGCATACATATAAGTAGTATAGATTGACAATCATTGACAAATACACTTCACGCTTACAGGCTAGCCATCTGTCAAGAAAATTGACCATTCTTACTCCATCAAATCTATGTTTTGATGGAGTGTAGCTAAGGATTTAACCAACGAAAGGGGGATGAAACAATCTCTTTTTGATGCTGGTTGATGGCTGTTTATGCTATTTTACGCTTTTGTTGCCAAATGATGGGGTGTGGCAACTGACTATTATCGACCCCATAGTATCCAGTTGCTATTTTAGAAGATTATCCAGCATAAGTAGATTGTGCGGATAGATGAACTTCGTCCACTCACCAATTGAAAACGGAAAATCCGCTGCCTGATGGAGTAGAGATCGACTTACTACGGCTGACTCTTGGCTGTGAAAAAAGCTGGGCACCATGCACAAATCACAACTGTTGGGGCCTGATATGAATCCACCGGGTTGGAGCTGACATACGAGAACTCTTACGGGTGATCTTTCTATATCCCAATTGGTATCCCCATTTGCCATTTAGGAAGCAACCTGGCTATACATAAACCAAGATGTTGGGGGCCTTTCCCCCGCGATGGATTGCGTCAAGCCACTCACTTTGGATCCATCGAAGATCAAAACTTCCTCTTCCGACCTCGGACTCAGGACTGACTTGTGGCAGGGCTGAGGAAAATTGAAGAAATCCCCCCAATTTTGGGGCACCCCAAGCCCTGAAGAGATTCAATACTTGATCATTGTTTTGTGAGGACCTTTGCTATATGGGGAAGGGATTATGTTTATATCAGCCAGGCAGCCAGGGTCAAACGAGATTGTAATATGGTCTGTGGATGTCTATGGTCATCCATCCCGTACTGGTAATTTTTATCTTTACTAATTAAATCTAATTAATGGATAATGGATCTACGACCATCCTACAATATGATTATACAATCCAACTTTTGGCCCATATGCCATATGCCACCAAATCCAGGCAAAATTTGAGGATACAATCCACTTGCAAACCACGGTTAGGGCCGGGCCCCGCGGCGGGTATGCAACTTTCTTGCCATCCACGAGGATGGGATTCTGTGACAGCGGCACCAAGCGCAAGGCCTGCCTTGGATGTATCAATGCGATCTGGGCGGGGGAAGTGTAAGGCGTAAGGAGAGATTATCAAAATGGGACACGCAAGCTGGGCAGAACAAAGTATGGTCATTTTTAAAATACGATGAAAATCACTATTTCCGAAATCTATCTGTAGTCATGGCAATGTAAAGCGCATTTATAGACGACTTTCCCCTTCCGAATCCAGCTTACCTGGGGATCGAAAAGAACAATTCGGCAAGTACAAGATAGTACAAACATAGCAACCCAAGAAAAGTTTTAAACATAAAGTGCTACCAATCTGTTCTATCTTTGGATTTTAATTATGGCGGGTTTGCTCATTGATGATATCCCCCACCATTTATTGGTGCTTAAAATCCACCCTTTCCCGCCAAGCATCTTTTCGGTTCGCCAGAACCAACTGCCTTCGCGATACGCATCTTGCAGGGGCCAAAGCTCAAAGTGGGTTCGACCAATGCCTCGGTGGCACCCCGGGCTGTTTTCACGGAAGCCCGGCTGTAAAGAAATCTATGAGCTAATTAAGTACACACACACATATATATATATATAAATATGCATACACATACATACACATGTGCATATATGTATAATTATGTATAATGTGTATATATATATATACGTATATGATTTGATATGTATATCTATGTGTGTATACAGTTATATAATACCTATATATATATATGTATATATATATATATCGTCTCAAGTCAAATGATTCGGGCTATTCTACTCAACCAAGCTGTGATGAACATCAAGCTCCATGTGTTTCAAACTGTACTGTGGCACATTACGTTGACATCTCGACACAGCCATCAATCAGGTCATGGTTCCGAAACGCTTGCACTCTGTTGCTTGCTGCTTGAACTGAGATTTGCCAATTCTCCATCTTTCTCTGGTTAATGCCATTTGTGTTACTCGTTAAAACTCCAAAAAACACTCAGCCGAAGCACTGGAGCATAACCTCCGATCCGGCACAAGTTGCACCTGGGAGGTGGGTCGGCGGAAAGTCACATGCCTACATTGCAAGGGTATCTCAGCCAAGGTCTGTGCAAGTTCTAGCCCCAAAAGTACTACCCTCCGGTTTTTTTAACATAGCCATGGAAAATTGCCCATTTATACATGGTTTACCTATTAAAAATGGTGATTTTCCATGGCTATGTTAAATAACCAGATGGTACCTTTTTCAGTCACCTCATGAAATCTGCTACTCTGCTACTGCGTACCTGGCGTACCTCCATGGGCCATTGAAGATGTTTGCAAGATCAATGAGAAATGAGGGATACACATCCATATACATATATAGACAAGTGGAAGAAATGTTATTGTTTCAATGTTCAATTTAAAAGAATGTGTACGATTACATGCTGCGTGACCATCTCTAAGTGTCAGATTTGAGCGAGATGCAAGAACCCTTCTACCTCTCTCCATGCATTTGCATGGGCAACTTGCGAAATCAGTCCCGGTACAAGGGTCCAAGCATGTTTGAGGACGGCCTTCCGGCCTTTGCCGAGGATTTATTACATGCCCAGCAAGGGGTGCTAGTCTTCAAAGATGGGCTGACTGATAGTGCAGTCTCTGGAAGCCTGCCCTCTTTTGGTGTGAACAAACAGTCGCGTATCACATCTATTTACATCCCAAAATCGTAGCGGGCTTCAAACTCCCCAAATGTTTGATTGGATTTCCAAGACAAATGACTGACATTACTACTGTAGTCATAAAACTACATTGTTTGGATGCAAACATTTTATTTACCACTGTTGGATACATGAGATGCTTGTCATTGGCTGTTCATGTCTCGGCTGTGGGTTGGTTGCACCAAGGCATTCTCGTTACGGTCGTCGTTATTTGGCTCAAATGCCAATCTTCGCTTAAACACATCTCTGGTGTCAAAAAACCTATGTAACTTCACCAAGAGTCATCCAAATTCCCATCTGGTTGGTGGTATACCTACCCCTCTGAAAAATATTAGTCAGTTGGGATGATTATTCCCAGCATATGGAAAGTCATAAAATTCATGTTCCAAACCACCAACCAGATATAAATCTCATTATATCACTTAATATCTCCACAAAATCCCTATTGAATATCCAAATATAGATGATTCTGATCCTCTGTTTGCTTAGTTTCATATTATGTTTCCTTGGTTTCCCCTAGGTTCCCACCACCCTGCCGCATCCTGCCGCCACGACACGAAGAGCTCCACCTGGTGCTGCCGCCCCACCGGCCAGGGGCCCAGCGCATGGCCCACGGCCATCGGTGGAAAGCGCCAGAAGCGACGCTCCACGGACAGCGACTGAACGTCCAACTGGCTCGAAAAGCTGCAATCCTGCAAGATTCTGCAAGAAATCCCATGGGTTTTGTTGGGAAATCAGGTGGCATCATAGTTGTTACTCCCAAATTCAAAAGGGGGTTCTGGTTTTGCAGCTGGGATGGAGAAAGCTGCAAGTTTCCAATGGTTCAAAATGGGAAGATCGCGGATGGGTATGTGAACTCCATCGATCTATAGGGTTTACCAATCAGAAGTGCAGTGCTTGGGGAAACCCATGGTGAAGTCAACAAAATGATGGTCACCCTCCAACAATTACAGTAAGGGTTTTGTAAGTACTTATTAGCCGCCAACAACCACTAATAAGGGCTGACCAGCTATCATGAGGGCCACCTCAAAGAGGGGATTGGTTGAATCACCACCAATCAATGGGCTACATCAATTGTTAAGTGGTTTGCAGCCCATCTATAGTCCTGCAACTATACAACTGGGGCTAGTTGTACAACTGGGAACATTCTATAACATATATATATATATATATGTGTGTGTGCGCACATTAGATTAAATAATATTAAATATATATATATATATGTGTATGTATGTATGTATGTATGTATAATATATAAGCATATATTACATAATCATATATATATACATATAGATATATATATAGATAACTTGCAACCAAAACAGAGGACAATAATCAGCCAAATGCGGAGATGTTCACCGGCAAAATTTGGGGATGTGACTCACTCAGCTGCAAATACCTAAAATGTGCTGAGATCGCGTGGTCCGCGAGTCCACGCGGATTTTGAACCAAAAACATTGATAAAAAATGGGGAATATTTCACCAGCGAGGATATGAACCAAACGATTCTGACCACAGCGACGCAAGTTTAAAGCAACAAGGAGGCATGTATCTCATGCCACATATCCGGACAGCATCAAGAATTGGAGCTTCAAACCAACCAAAAATTGGGACTGACAGGAACGTCAATTAGCAGAAATGGGGGCACATGGTACTTCAATCATAACAAAGTGGGTACATAAACCCACAAAAACAGATAGTTTCCCTGTCATCTCGCAATGCTGAAAGAACATCTTCCCCATTCTCCGCTGCTTCCGTCAAGTCTCAAAGGCCACTTCGATGCCGCTAAAGGAGGCGCCTTCCACATGTCTGGAGCGCTGGCACTGATGCAACAGCATGCCTGCGATGCATCGCAATGCGGAAAACGTCCGGGAGGCGGTTGAGGCACAGAGCCATTGGCAAAAATTGGTGTGCAACCATATGTCAGTTGTAAATGGAATCCTGAACGCACACCCATCTCCCTGATACTAGTCATAGTTATTGTACGAACCTCCCAAAACTTTCTTGGAGCCCCAAACACAACAAATCTAGTCCTGAACTAGGATTTCCAGGCTCAATATTTGTGAATACTGAATACTGGAAAGTTATAAAATCATCATCAACTGATTCAACTAGTATAGAACATCTATAATAGATCTATTATAAAATCTATATATATATATATACATTAATCTATATAAACCCACCATATCCCAACCGGTTCCCCATCCCGGGGTCCCCCGGGGTTTTCCGGGTCCTGCCACATTGGTCATCCCCGGCGGCGGCTGCGTCCCCGCCGCCTCAGCCAGGACGCACTGCAGCGCCGTGACCGCCGCGTCGTGCGCCGCCGCCTGCGGCCACGCGGCGGAGGCGTCGCAGCCGGGGACGCCCAGGCGTTGGAAAAGCTCCGCCGGCCTCCGTGGTGATGCACTATGAATCTATGGATGAAGATTTTAGTGCACCATGATAGTGCACCATCTATGAATCTTTGGTTTTATCATGGTTTTATCATATTTTATCATGGTTTTATCATGGATTTTTACTATGGTTTTATCATAGTTTTATCATGGTTTTATCATGTTTTATCTTTGTGCGTATATTGTTTTTGCTACAGGCACATGGAAGCGGTACGCTGCGGCCTAACAAGAGCAAAAATATATATATATATATATATATTATATTATGTATATATATATATATACATTCATACACATACATATGCGTGTGTGTGTGTGTGTTTCCCTGATTTAACCAGTGTCTTTGTATGCATGTACACTCGTACTTGGTTATTTACACATCTTTTCACTCATTAATTCATGTCCAGCCAGGGTGGGCATTTACCCTGTCGAGAGGTGCGTTGGGTGCGTCGAGTTGTCGCTAAAATCGATCAGATTTGGAATAGATACCCGCTGGTTATTATTTCACATAGCTATGGAAAATGGCCCATAGAAACAGATGATTTCCCAGCTACAAACCTCCATTTAGAATGGATTTTCTATAGCTATGTTAAATAACCGCATGGTAGACAGACATATCTATAGATTTCTATAGTATAGTGCTCGAACAGTTGATACTATACATCTACATCATCTATATCTATAAAACTGGAAATTCTGGAATTCAAATCCTAGATGATAGCCATTCCTCATTCTTTGGGGTTCCTCTTGCCAACCGAATGATGCCTTTCCGAAGTGCAGAACAACTCCGCCCAGTTCTATCTTTGAATGGCCCACCTTAGATAGCCTCCAGAAGAATGTCGACTTAACTTTAGCTGGCGAGTGAAGTGCACATGCTGGCAGCGTCTGTTCAGCAAAAAAAATGATTCTATTCACTGCAATTCTGAGAAAGCTATTATCACATAACCAATCTTAATCTGGCTTAACCTGGTTATTAACCTAAAAATATGGGCAAAACACGTTCTTCATTAGTTCAACCTACCATTCTTAAGATATCATTATACTTCTTTATACTGATATAATCTAAACATGTTTATTTCATTTTATTTCCAGATAATTACCCTCCAGTAAATTAACATAGCTATTGAAAATGGCCATTTATAGTGGATTTACCCATTAATAGCATGGTGATTTTCCAGTTCGCTATGTAAACGTTTACCAGAGGGGTAAATCCTATTAAATCCCATTAGATCCCATTAAACCACAATTAAAAATCCCATTAAACCACCATTTCCAGATGATTAGTTCACTCATCTTACCATGTCCCAAAGCTCAACCCCGCCTCACGGCTTCCAGGGCCTCCAACTGCTTGGCCGCCTGCACTGCCGCCTTCGCGGCCTCCGAGGACGGAAGCAGCAGCTCGAACAACAAACGACCCAGGTCCTGGCAACGAAAACGTCACGATGTCACGAGATGTTCGGATCGAAAAATTTATGGGGGGTGGTGGTTAATATGTGGTTAATATATGGTTAATATATATATATATATATATATATGGTTAATATATGGTTAATGTATGGTTAATGTATGGTTAATGTATGGTTAATGTATGGTTAATATATGGTTAATATATGGTTAATGTATGGTTAATGTATGGTTAATATATGGTTAATATATGGTTAATATATGGTTAATGATGGTTAATGATAACCTGGTTGGTGGTTTTAACCATCTTGAAAAATATGAGTTCGTCAGTGGGAAGGATGACATCCCATATATGAAAGGGAAAATAAAAGCCATGTTTGAAACCACCAACCAGATATGGCTTGAAGAATCAAACAATGTGGATTTAACATGATTTAACTGCGATTATTAATGGGACATAAATTTGGCTTTTGACCTTGACATATTTTTTGGGTTTTAAGCATCAAAAACCATCAAACATGCAGATGCAACCATCAAAAATGATCATGTGGATTTAGGAATCCGAAATTGGGAATTGACGAATTGACAATTTGTGATAAAAAAAACTATGGGAAATTGGGATGTTGAAAAACATCCGTTTCAACCATGGTGGTGATTTAATCAAAGATGATGCTTAAAATGTGAGCGGTTTAACTTCAACAGAAATGGTGAATCTGTGCGATGCAAAAATCTTCGTCAAAATCCAAGGGATTTTTCACTGAAGAAGTCACTGGCAGCCCTTAAAAACCATGGAACTCATGGAACTTGGAATCTCTTCTCGGCTGAAGCATGGCGCCACTGGCGGATTCAGTTGGATCCCGGCCCAGCGGTTCCCGTTCAAAATTGCCAAGCAAAGTAATAAATAATGTGCCATCTGGTTGTGACATTCACAGTTTGCCATGGAAAAAACTGGTTATGACATTCACAGTTTGCCATGGAAAATCACCATGCTATTAAGAACGGTAAACCATCTATTTCTATGGGCCATCTATACCATGGCTATGTTAGTCATAACCAGAGGGTAGATATTGTGGCATTGATGGAAATATCTATAATAATTAACCTGGTAATCCCCATAATAAAACTGCCAGTTGTAATTTGATGGAATTTGATCCAACAACTGTTTACGATTTTCATGGGAAGGATAGGCCTTCATGGAGGTGGGAAACAATTCATGACGCTAATCGTCCTGGTACCGAGTCACCAGTCATCTTTTCAAGCGAGGAAGATTGAACCCACCGGTCAAACATCAACAAATTATCAACAAACACGGAAGATCACCGGAGATCTCATGGGAATGCCTGCGCCAAAAAAGTCACCAGCATACTTCTCTATATCATTTTATATCCTCATATTGGCTGCACCACTTTGCTGAACATTTATTCGAACATGTCAACGAAAATGCCCCCCTCCCACATCTATCTCCGGCGAGCTCCCTCCACCAGTTGCTTGTTGATTGTGATATATTCCCCATACACAAATAGTTACCCTCCGGTTATGACTAACATAGCCATGGTATAGATGGCCCTAATCGAAATAGATGGTTTACCGTTCTTAATAGCATGGTGATTTTCCATGGCAAACTGTGAATGTCATAACCAGATGGTAAGTTGATCTTCATACCATACCCCCATTCAAAGACTGGGCCCCGGGACATGCAGCTCGGCCACTTGTTGTGAAGCCAGGCTGCCAGCCTGCCAGGCTGACTGAACGTGCCAAAAAAAATGAAGGGTTTTATGGGATTTTTTCCCTGAAAAATGTTGATATATACCATCTGGTTATTTAACATAGCCATGGAAAATCGCCATTTTTAATAGGTAAACCATCTATAAATGGACCATTTCCCATGGCTATGTTAAATAACCAGAGGGTAATGTAGTTTCTTCTAGGATTACCAGCATAATATTGTGAAACTCGAAACCTTGGGACCTTGCCTCTCACCATGATTTCCCGTGTGGTCCTTGTGAGCTTGTGCTTTCTTAGCATGATACTTAGGTAAACAAGTAAAGTTGGGTAGAAACAGAATGCTCACAGGGTATATCAAACTATGTATTAATGTATTTAAAAAAAAAAAAACTTCAAACACCACTATTCACTATTCATAAGATTTCATAAGCATCAAACATCGAAAACATCGACATTTCCCCCATCATCGCTGGTAACCATGGTTAGTTTGCTGGTAGAGATGGGATATGCCGAATCAGGGGGGTTGCTTTGAACCATGAGCCCACCGTTGACCCTCTGGTTATGTCAAACATGGTGGTTTAATGGTGGTTTAATGGTGGTTTAATGGTGGTCTAATGGTGGTTTAATGGGATCTAATCAACAAAAATGGTGATTTCTAGATGGGATTTACCCTCTGGTTATGTCAATAGTTTGCTATTGAAAATGGTCATTTTGACGAAAGTTGGTGACTTTGTCCCATGTTCTAATCGCATGGTGATGTTCCAGTTCGTTTTTAAAGGACAGAAAAAACCAGAGTTTACCAGAGATCGTCCCCTGAAATTCACTTGCAAGCTGGAATCATATTTGTAAAGTGCTACGTGTCAAAAGTTAAAAGTTGTCCCAACAATACTAAAAAGTTGTGTTCCCATCAAAATACACAACCAATATATATATATATATATCAATATCACCATTTTTGATAGCTCAGTTCCCAGCTGTTCCCGACACAACACCCCCAGCTTTTTGGTCACGTGAAACGAGGTAGGGGATGGTCAATGGCCTACTATGACCTACTATGGCCTACTCGCACTGCATGATGATCCCAAATCGGATATACACCAGCATGAAATTGATGCTTTTCCTGTCCTAATCATCCTTCATATTTCTTCATGGTGAAATTGTTTCAGGAGCATCCTGAGTCCACGTGGGTCCGGCACTGCTGGCGCGAGCTTCTGACCGGCGTGGCTCTGTACATGGCTGCGGACAGGCGATGTTCGGCGGAGCCCTTTTCATTGCCAATCTTAGATACCCTGCAAAAAATTAAATTCTTTGCTGGTTAGTAGATATTCCCATTAATACCAAAAGACTAAAGGATTAAAGATGATTAAAGTATCCATGTAAGATTGACCTAGTTTTGAAACGATCACCCCACAAAAACGGCCGTGACAGAAACGTTTCAAACCGGCAGATTTCACGAGGTCAATCATGCCATTAACATCAACGTCATGACGGGGAAAAGGCGGGGAAAAGGTGGGGAAAAGGTGGAAAAATGATCAACAAAAATAAGGGAAGAACATGGAAGAACGCAAACGAACTCTTGCCGCCACTAGCAGCACTAGCAATGCAAATTGAGATGGTGAATAGCCTGGGTGGTCATCACGTACATCCCAATGGTATCTGCCTCAGATTGATAAGGGGGCACAACCCAGCTCCAAAAGCTGCACACCAGTGACAATCTTCAGGGATCGTGGCAGGATCGTAATCCAAGGAAACTCTAGGCAGGGCATGCAAAATACATCCCAAGTACTGTATCTCAAGTGGACAAACTTGGCCAAACATCTCAAGTCAGTTTTTTCCGTCAGCGCTTGCCCAGCCTTCTAATGTGGTAGGGTCTCAGATTGAATGCTTCATCAAAACAAGTGAGATGCCTCCACCTTCTGTTCCGCTGGCACACGCCACTGAGCTGTACAATCTTCGTCTTGCGGCCCGAAACGTTTTTGAGCTCATGAAGAGGTCTTAACACCTGAAGCAAAGGCACTGGTCCCAAATAAAAGATGGAGTGATAACCATCCCCACATCCCAAACTGGGTGTTGTATATCAGCCAACTTCTGATTATAGCTACCCTCTGGTAAACTAACATAGCTATTGAAAATTGCCATTTATTGTGGATTTTCCCATTAAAAATGGTGATTTTCCATTGCTATGTTAGTTTACCAGAGGGTAAGGGTTTTATATTCTGGTTGGTGGTTGACCTACCAACCCCTTCTTTCAAAATGATGGACAACTCGTCAGTTGGGATGGATGGAAATTCCCAACATGATGGGAAAGTCATTCAAAATTCCATGGTCACCACCAACCAGCCATTAAATCCCATAAAACAAGCATTTTGGTAGGTTAGTAACCCCACTATCCATTCATGTTCCAGTCACCACCAACCAGTATTCCACTAACAAAAAACCCATTAGCTTAGCGGCTTAGCATTGTGGCCTGGCGATGCGAAGCGATGCGAAGCTCACACCGTGAGCAGCTGCTGGCACAGCAGCTTCATGGCCTCCGAAACTCCCAAGGAAGTCGACATCGGGGATGGGGTTGTAATTGTCAAGAATTCTCCAATTTTTGGAGGATTTCACGGGTTTTTGAAGGGAAAAACAAATGATGAGAGCATCGGTAAAAATTCGGCCATATGTAGGATTTAACTCTAGGACTCATTTGGAAAAGTGGTGATGTATCGCGTTTTTCTTTGGGTGTTCTTTTTTTGGAAGACAAGCATCGAACTAATGGGCCTTTTTCCATTGCTATATGTTTGTTTACTGGAGGGTAATCGTATTGATATTACCCTCTGGTTTTGACTAACATAGCCATGGAAAATCACCATTTTAAAGAACGGTAAACCATCTATTTCTATGGGCCATCTATACCATGGCTATGTTAGTCATAACCAGAGGGTACTACTGACATCGTAAATCTTATTACAAACCATATGGTTTGACTATATGGTTAAGGTTTACCCTAAATGAAGCTAACAGAACAAATCCTGGAGCCTGGCAGTTCCATCCCTAACATCAACCCCAAGGCGCCTACCAAGGGCGAACCCAGCCGTAGCGCCCCGACTCCATGCCGTGCCGTGCCTCCTGATCTTCACCGGTGTCACGACTGGGGTCTTTCTCCACAGCGGCCTTTCCTTTCTTCTTCGCCGCAGCCTGGATCACCCCTGGGTGCACTAACTTGGCCGTCCTTGGGTTTACCCGGCCTGGTAAACAGTCCCAAAAAACGAACTGGAAAATCACCATTTTCAATGGGAAAATCCACTATGAATGGTAATTTATATTAAAAAAAACGTCCCAAAAAACGAACTGGAAAATCACCATTTTCAATGGGAAAATCCACTATGAATGGTAATTTATATTTAAAAAAAAACCGTCCCAAAAAACGAACTGGAAAATCACCATGTTTTTCATGGGAAAACTCACGAACTTTCTATGGGCCATGTTCCAGTTCGCAATGTTGACATAACCAGAGGGTACCATCCCCAAATCCCCATGACACGATATGACCTGGTGGATAAGATAGGGACTACGGCTGACTAATAAATGACTGATATCATAATGGGTAAAAAGAATTAAAAAGATCATCGTCATAATGATGATGATCAGTTAGTTTGGTACTTAAACTATTTACAAAATCATAATTCTTTGAAAATAACAACAATATTTACAATCATGAATCATTGTATGATGATAGAAGAAGGACAATGGTAAAAATTAAGAAAACAATTGTATCGATAGTGGCAATAATATCTTCAATATCAATACCCTCCGGCCATTTAACATAAATATGGAAAATGCTCCGTATATGGATGAATTGCCTATATACTATATTTACCTCTGAAAAAATGAGATTTTCAATAGTAATCTGCAACAAATAACCAGAGCGTAAATCATGAAATATCTCCCATGAAATATCTCCATTAAATATCATCATCCCTATTTTTTTTATTACCGGAATTTTCTATCGTGGAACTTCATGCTATTTATAGATGAGTTTCCTATGATTTTCCCATGATATCAATACCTAAAACCATCGCCTCATCGCCCCATCCGTTCACAAAAAGGCCACCTTGGCCTTCCTCTCTTGTCGCTTCTCGGCCCGCGGGCGCGCCGAGCTGGCCGTTGAGGGAGCTGCCTCCTGATTTTGTCACTGGCCGTTAAGGTGGTACCCGAAAAAATCGGAAGCTCAAGCATGAGCAGTGTAGATAACCACTGGAAAACCAATAGGAAAGCAATGTAAAATGAATAGTGATGAGATACGTCATGCTGTAAATAATCAATAGAATAGCAAGATCAGCATGATCAGAACACCAGGATTCAAAAATGCGAGGGTCGAACAATGATATCACACAAAATATCACTGTTCGCCCCAAAAGGAATTGGAGGACTTGCCAACTCAGTTGGAGCTGTTTCAAAAGCCTATTGGAAGATCCACCAAATAATGGTTGGTTGAAGGGTAGCCCCCTTCCGTAACGATCAACCAACGATCAACCACATCATTTGTCTGAAAATGGGTTGCCCCTAAATCCATTGGTAAATCATCATTGTCCTTATTACAATGGCCGCATCCCATTCTCAAACATACCCTCGTAAATGAGACTTGAATTCCCCTGAACCACTCAAATATCATGTTCGTTGTTTATATATATATATATATATCCCATTACAGTAAATGCCCATAATGTCCCCATAAAGTGGCAACAATCACCCAACCATCTGACAAATATCGCATTCTCAACTCGGTACTGGTGCTTTATATGTTATGTATTTATGAATATGTCGGCTTTATGGAGGTTTCCTAAGTCATGGGGGTACCCCCCAGTTATCATCCATTTACCATTTGAATGGTGGATTTTCCATGAAATAAACCATCCAGCTATTGGGGTATGTATGGAAACCACCATATATCATCATATATCTTGATTCTATGGTATATCATCATTCTATGGATACCATATACCCTCCGGTAAACTAACATAACTATGGCAAATGGCCATTTATAGTGGATTTTCCCAGTAAAAATGGTGATATTCCATAGTTGTGTTAGTTTACCAAGGGGTACCATATACCAGCTATTGGGGTGTGATTCTACCCTAAAAAATGGTACACATCCCCGCCTTGGGATAGCCGTCTTCAGGTTTCGTGGCGGAGGCCGCTGCCGTCGATGTTTTTTCGGCTGGTTCGGAGGCGAGCGGCTCCTGGTGGCCAACGGTTACCGCAGTGAAAAATCATCGCTGGTTTGTCGATCTTATCATCAGTTCATTCACAATGAAAATCAGCGACATCATGAAAATGCTAATTCAGAATGAGAAGATGACTAAAGAATACATGAATATATTCAGCCATGTCATATAGACTACAGTAGATGGACAAAATATTCAAACCCTGCAGCACGCACTACGTTGAACCCCTGCACCCCCAAATCTCAATGTTTCAGCGCGCGTGTTAGCAAAAGTGATGTTAGGGGTTTGATTTTTTTCGTCCATTGGGGCTAACGCACTTCAGGTTACAATAACATTGAACTTTGGGGGCGAG
>Ga0126342_10009697_pt1 | contig 17250 bp, 11 predicted proteins | sample Cyp1metagenome_FD_92528 | JGI IMG/M metagenome (GOLD analysis project Ga0126342, IMG submission 92528) | Coral microbial communities from Lord Howe Island, Old Settlement Bay, Australia - Cyphastrea 1 metagenome | ecosystem: Host-associated > Invertebrates > Cnidaria > Coral ... | reverse complement strand
TATGTATGTATGTATGTATGTATGTATGTATGTATGTATGTAATGTATGTATGTATGTAATGTATGTAATGTATGTAATGTATGCATGTATGTATGTAATGTAATGTAATGTAATGTATGTAATAATGTAATGTATGTAAGGTATGTAATGTATGTAATGTATGTAATGTATGTAATGTATGTAATGTATGTAATGTATGTAATGTATGTATGTATGTATGTTTGTATGTATGTATGTATGTTTGTATGTTTGTATGTATGTATGTTTGTATTGATGGATGCATGCATGCATGCATACATGTATGTACGTATGTATGTATGTATGTATGTATATACTCGAACCCCCATGAAATGAGTGGAAACAAACAAGGTTGATGAACGGAGAAGTAGCTGGGACTTTTCATCCCAAAATTGTTTGAAATATACTTGAGTTAAACACAGTTTACCCCAGTGACTGTGGCCCGGTTGGAGGTCACATGTAGTTTCTACTTTCAATATTGAGGTGATGATCTGTTTGGCCATGGGAAAGTAGATACCATTACGTTCAAATCATCTAGATTATTCTTAGATGCATACATATATATATATAATATCTTTTACCCACCATCCCACGGTATCCCTTAAGCATGCATCGGCCGCAGATCCCTCCAGTTTCTCCGCTACCAAGCACCCCGTGCTTCCACATGAAAACGGCGCAGTTGGGACAGCTTTCTCCAGTTTCTCGGTGTCCAGGTGAATGGAAACTCGCAGCTCAAACATGGGGAAAAATGATGAACCCAGATGCGAACCAAGGTGCTGGAATATTTACCTACATTTCCCCCAAAAGTTGCCCAGTTTTGTAGGTAAATATTCCAGCACCATGATGATAGCATCTGGGATATGGGGACATTTTTAGGTTATATTTTTAGGGAAACCTTTGGGGACATGATTCGTGCAAACATGGCTGGGAAGTCACCGAAGTGAATTGCTATCTGGAAGTCACCATGGCACAGTGAGTGTCAAAAAGTATCCCGTTTACGACTGGATTTTACAGATTTTACACTCGTAAAATAATAATGGATTATAGTCAAAGACTAATGGATTTAACCATTTTACTGATTTTATAGTCAAATAATGGATTGATTGTCCAAGTACGAACAGTATGAGTCAACATTGAAGACCTTGAGACCAAATGTTGGCTATTTTAATGCATCCCGACATGACGGGACTAGGCCAAGGTTAACGTTTTTAAAACAGCTTTAGTAACAGCGCAGACAGAATTCATGGGTTCAATCCCCACAAGTTCCTGGTGAAATGATGTTCAACAACAAATTTCTGTGATTTGCCAAGAGTTTCTTGGTTCCACCATGTTTCACCTTTTTTTTGCTTCAAAAAACTCACCACATTTCTTGCTTTCGCCACAGCTCCGTGTTTGCGAACCACCGGTGCCGTTTCGTTTGAGGATCGACGCAGCTTCACCAAGACCAAGAGCAAAGGTCGTTTGTCGATCGCCTCCACGGACCGAGCCTGGGATGCCGAAATCCTGGGTGGATGATAACAGCAATAGCCATGGAAAGATCCACCATGCCAAAAAAAAAGAACGGTAAACACCATCTATTTCGATTAGGGCCATCTATCTGTACAATGGCAAACTGTGAATGTCATAACCAGGTTGGGTAACACAATATGTCTCCCGGATTGGATCCAGCCAAGTACCTTCTTAGGAAGTGGGACTGGGCTATAATTTGGAGGGTTAGCCGTACCTTCTCAGACAGTGTTTGGATCCATAGGGTACATAATATGTATATATATATATTTATATTATAATAAAAGATAGGTTAAACAATATAGATCTATCCATATTATAATCTATCCATAACATATAATCGATGTTGTGTGTAATTGTATTTATAGAAGATCTATGTTTTGATGGTTTGTATCCACCCATTCATGGCAACATTGGGGATAGTTTATGATTGTTTGGCCAATATCCACAATTTTGTGCCCCCCAGGTGGGTTTCTCCCGACATAGCTTGGATTGGGTTAACTGCGACGATATATCCATCAGCGATCCATCTGTTATTATTATAGGCAACTTTAAGAAGAACTGGGGGGCCCTTCCTGTAGAATCCCGTAGTTTTTGATAAGCACGTCACCAGTATATGTATATATATATATATATACTATTCCACTTAGCTCGTATATTACTGTATATTTTCCGACACCTGGATGGCTTGAGCTTTCCTCAGACTGAGGACTTTACAACTGCGGTGTGGCTCGCTATTGCGTGCAGTTCGTCTCGCGGGAGTTGAGCAATGCGGATGGTGTCGCTCAGCTTAAGCAATGTCGAGGTGGCTGATAAGCCATATATACATACACATAATAAATAAATATATATATATATATATACATACATACATACTTACAGAAATACAGAAATACATACATACAGACATACATACATACAGAGAAACATAAATACATACATACATACATGCATACATACAGAAATACAGAAATACAGAAATACAGAAATACACACATACATACATACATACATACATACATACATACATACATACATACATACATACAGAAACACATACATACAGACATACATACATACATACAGAAATACATACATACAGAAATACATAAATACAGAAATGCATGCATACATACAGAAATACAGAAATACATAAATACAGAAATGCATGCATACATACAGAAATACATACTTACTTACATACATACATACATACATACATATTTACATACATATATACATACATACATACAAACATACATACCTACATACATACATACATAAATACATACATACATACATACATCCATACATCCATACATCCATACATCCATACATCCATATAAACATTTATACATATATACATACATCCATACATCCATACACCCATACGTCCATACACCCATACACCCATACATCCATACATCCATACATCCATACATCCATACATCCATACATCCATACATCCATACATCCATACATCCATCCATCCATCCATCCATCCATCCATACATACATACATACATACATAATTATATACATATATATATATATATATTCATATACATATCCATCTATGATGTATTCAATTATGCTGTGTTTATATATGTGCCATAATATGTAGCTGCAGATATTCCCATACATACAACCCATATATATAACTCACCAAGTGGGATGCACCCCCCAGTTCACCAAGCGGATGGGAAGTCTTACTGGAAACGTGTGTGTTCCAAGGTTTTTTGGTGGGATCCCCCCAAAACTAGCCATTTCAATGGGAAACCCTAGGAAACCTGAAGTTCTCAACCACCACTTTTTTTGTGGGTACTCTATTTTCACACAAACCCACATGGTATCATAGTATCATGGTAACAAACCTGTTTTTTTTTGAGGAAATACATATATACAAAAAAAAACTGACGAAAACCGTATGTTTGGAGGGGAAGAAAGACAAGGCTTCCTCGGTTCCTTTTCCAGCGATCCATTGGATGGACCAGAGTCACCGGTCCCAGTTTTCGCTGCGGGCGTCACTGTACCTCTGGAAAGTCATATAGGGGACCCCCTGCAGAATGTATGGTTTTAACTGGTTTTAACATGTTTGACAATGCAGAAGAAAAACATACTATGCTACATAAATATGTCGTATATACCATTCAAGTTTCTAAAGGTCTGTAGCACATTGAACAGGTAAGGCGTTTGCAGCATTCCTAGCCCAACCAAATTTAGTTTTTACTCAGAGAGTCGGTGAGTGTGATTGACCTGCTGTCTGAGGTTGGCATTGTCTTTTCGTCACAGTTGCCATGCCCACAGAATATTCAGACGCTTGGAAAAAAAATCTGCCTAAAAACCTCCGAAAAGATGCCTAAAAACAAAACAAACGTCACCCTCCGCCTACTGCGATGAACTTATTAAACTCCATTTATAGTGACTTAGTGTTTCTTTTCATAGTTTCCCTCATATTGTCCTATGAATTTTCGACATTTTCCAATCTCCATGGCTAGGCCACTGGTATTTCCCAGCAATCCTGCCTGATTCCATAGATTTCACCATATTTCACCAGTACATGTTCAATTAATATGGGTATTCAATGTATTCAGTGTATCAATGTACTGGTAAATCCAAAGTATATACTTCAGTGAATATAGATTCAAAATACTAGGTTACTATATTCCAATTGGATCTGATCTAACCTAGTTTGATCTGGTTGTATCCAACGAGTATATTTCACCAGCCGCCAACGCCGTCGGGATCGTCAAGCCCAGTGTTATCCCATTCACCATGTTGATATAATATATAATTATAGGTTGAATATATATATATATATAGGTTTATATGATATATATATAGTATAATTTATTTATGAATATTAGGTAGAATCCCATGAATTAAATCACAATTGATAATTGATATTAGTTCAACCCAATGACATAACAGTATATAGTTTATTGTTTTTACCAAGGTGTTCGATGGTTTTCCGCACTACTTTGCTGCGGGGATCAAGATGCCCCAACCAAGGAGGATCATCTCCATTTTTGCCAACCGCACTGGAAGGATTTGCATGCGTCAGCTGCCCAGACAGTGCTAGTTGTGAAGGTTGTCAACGGTTTCATGGATATACCTTGGGGTAAACTAACATATGAAAACCAATGGTTTGGCCGGTAAATCTACGTGATCTTTTGTTTTCCGGAATGTTGCGGTCGAACTACAAGAATCAAAGTCGCCGACATGACAATAGATTCTGCTTAGCAAGAGTATCATTTGAGTATCATGTCAAAATGACCTGATTTCGAAATTCAGGTTGATGAATTGCTTTCTACAATTTAGCGAGATAAACATTTGAAATCATTTGAAAGCTAGGTGCTGAATCAAGTTTTGATGGATTTTGTGCAAACAAACCTAAGCATGTCCAGGATATTTGATCCCAGCAGATTGGATGCAGTTGATGCCGAAAATGACCAAGGGCCACTAGCGGCATGGGCAACTATGCCTATGCTTGGTGAGCAGATGTTTCTGATGAGCGAACTCCCCGTATAGTTCCGTATACTGTTTTGTACTATAACTATCTATAACCGGCAAAATCATAATTGACTAATTGATAGTAAATATAATTTATGACATTTATGATCATTTATTCCACTATCATCCATTATAGTCCATTAGAATCTAATGGTGCTAATCATTGTGTCTCTTGGAATTCCACACTGCTCACTTCCCCGGGCCATCTGGTCCTCCGGTCCGTTGAAAACAAACATGTTCAGGTGCTGACGCAGATGTCGAACGATCTCATGTGAACATCAAGGCCAGTGCGGGAGATTTGTTTACAAACAAGGGCCATCTTACAACGACCAAGCCACATCAATGATGGTTGGTATGGGGAAGTAACATACAATGTGGCATCAATAATGCATTGCTATCATGGTACTCGTAAGATAAAATTTGTGTTGATAGTTGATGTCCCAATGTGCGCTAGTTGAATCCCTCTCTTTTTTTGGTCAATGTTTTCTGGTAGCATCCCAATGATTATATACATGATATAGATCCAACCGTTCATGGTGAAGTGGCAATTTATTGGGGTTAAACCCGAGTTTGTCATTGTTCAAGCCACACTTTTCATGATTTAATCAATCCAAGATTCTTTTTTTTTTTCCGAACTCACTGTCGGTTTCATCCTAAAAGCCACTTTTCAGCATTTGATCCACCTTTCGATGGCTCTCGTTCTTTAAAGAGTTAAACCTTAGAAGTGATACTTAAATCTCAATGTGTGACGCTTCAATCCCCTCATTGAAAAAGGACTCAGTTTGCCTGCTTAGTTCCCTACCTTCCATGAGTATATTTACTAGAAAAAATATGAAAACCATAGATATACCATAGATTTTCCTAATAGATATTAAATGAATTTAAATGATATTAACATGGTATATCTATGGTTATCTATGGTTAAATCTATGGTATATCTATGGTATATCCCATCTGATGTTTCAATGCCACGAAGGCAATGGAGCTGGGCGACTGGCTGGAAGTTCTGTGCGACTTCGACCGTCGCAAGGTGCGAAGTCTTGTCTCGTTGTTGATAGGTTATCATGGCTTTTATTTTCCATAATATATGGGATTTAACCAACAAACATGGTGATATATATATATATATATATTTGGTTGGTGGTTAGGCTGCTATATGACTTTCCATATACTGGGAATTTCATAACCCCAACTGACGAAGTCCATCATTTTTCAGAGGGGTAGGTCAACCACCAACCAGTTATTATAAGGAGATTCCCAACCTTGGCTTGAATCCTTTAGTGCTCATAGGAAAAGAACCAGAACCATCCAGCAATCCATAACCAGTGAACTACCAAAGATTGATACTACCAAAGATTGATACTACCAAAGATTGATACTACCAAAGATTGATACTACCAAAGATTGATACTACCTGGTTATTATTGTTTTTTTACTATCCATAATTAACCCATATTAGGGATGCCGGTACCAATTCGTACTTGGCATCGGAACATCCAGGTTTGGTCAGCAAGCTTGGGAACAGCGGCTGGGGAAATGTGGCTTTCTTGGAGCAACCACAATGTGGATCATGAATTATTGGTTATGATATGTTATGATATAAAATCTGATTCATGATATTGAAGAGAAATCAACTTGATATTGGAAATTTGCTTCTTCAATGTGGAATTCAATTTGTTTTAAGATATTGAAGAGAAATCAACTTGTTTTTTCTTGATTATTATATTTGATAATTGACACATTATCAGCATTGTCAGCAATGACTTCTTATGTTTTTTTTATGCATAGCTTATGCATAACTTATGCATATATTTATTATATGTGTGTACACTATATGTGCATTTAATATTCTATATATAAGCCGTGTGGTTTGAAGACATCAGCCGACTATGATACACAAGGGTCTGTCCTTTCGGGGGTTGTGTCGTGGACTGGAATGTGTACCATGCAGTAATTTAGCGGACTGACATAGCGTTTGATAATAAAACGTGGCAATGGAAAATCCCCTAGATGGAGGTTTTAATGGGAAACTCATCTATACATGTGAGATTTTCCATTGCCACATTTGATTTCTTGAGGGTATCTGTGGTATAAATGGATATGAATGGCCCAGCTAGTTCGATGATTTAGCCACTAAAAATTGTGACTTTCTGTAGCTATATGCTAAATTTCTGTAGGATTTGTCATATTTCTGCGCTCGTGCTGTTGGTTTATAAACTCCATTAACCATTTAATAAAAGCTATAGATATACGTATATATTATAAACCATAGTTAACCTAGTTATAAACGAAGTAGAGTTTGATAACTAGGTGAACTATGGTTTATGCTAGGTATATTGACAGACTAAATGGGGTTTATTAACCACACATAATTCTGGGGCCAACCATCTACCAGTCACCATTCTTCTCCACAACGACTTGACAGAGTCTGTACTTCGCGGCGGCCATAGCCAGCCTCATATGTGTTTATGTATATGTATATGCGTGCAATGTAATGTAATGTAAGGTAAGGCATGGTATGGTATCGTATGTACGTACGTGTGTATGTATGTATGCATGTGTGCACAATACTAATATACATAATTACTATGTGTGTACACATTTAAAGTGTACCTATATATTCCTATATGTATTAATATAATATTTATGCACCCTTGAACATTGGGTTGCGTTTTTTGTTTCAGATGAATGGCATCAGTTCTGCATCATTCAGATGTGGCATTGAAAGAACAAACCCATGTGTATCCATTAACTTGAATGAGGATAATGTGGTTAAAAACAACAATAAACCACCCATTTGGGCATGGTAAACATACCACCTATAAAATGGTGATGACTGGGGGATGGTTTATGGCATTGTTTTACCCACATTAATGAAGTCTCCATTGAAGTGACATGTTTTTTCCTGTCATCCAGTCATCAATTTGCCGTCTAAATCCTTTTTTTTGGTCGCCAGGTCACATTTAGCGTGTGGCCTGCAGATGTGGCAACGTTTCGTCTGCAACCGTACCTGGGAAATTGTGTGATGAAGTTCTTTTTTGGCATGTTTTGCTGGGTTTTACAGGGGACTTATGCATATAGGATTGCAGATAATATGTTAGTGGTTGCAGAATAGGTAATATTCCCACTTAAGCATATTTTAAGCATATTCATAGTTCATATGCATAGGCTTAAGATTAATTACCATAAACATATCATTCATATGGTTATTATTGTGAAAATATACAAGATGTCTTTTAGGATGTCTTTGGGTCCCAAGGTTTTTTAATGGTACTTCTGCTTGATTGCTTTGGGCTCACCGCCAAGAGGTGTTTTGTTTTTTCTCCGCCAAGAAATGGGGTGAAACATCCCGATGAAAATATATAGCGGTGCTTCATATCACCTCAGAACTGGTTATATTATCCTAATATCACCTGATATTAGGATAATGTATGGGTTTATCAATTATATATGGCTATATTATCCCCAATAACAAGTAAAACTATGCAACTATATCGGTTCGATGATAGGAATTGGATTGGGGAAATCATCCCCAGCCATGGCCGGAAACTGGCTCTGGCTTGGGAAATAGTTATTGTATTGTTAATAACTGCCCCAGAATATATCATATACTCTGGGGTAAACTAACATAGATGTGGAAAACCACCAGTTATTTTCTAGGGAATTCTTCGAAACATTATCTATAGACAGTTTGTTTTCCACATCTATGTTAGTTTACAGGAAGGTACCTCGTCATTGGGAGACGCCAGTTGTAGCTTGTGAATATAGGATGTCACCAGCATGTTTGTGCAGTTATGGACCGTTACCGATTATAAGTTATAGCACCATTTATGAAATAATATTTGAGAGATATATTTAGCCAACTGAAATAAGGGTTGATGGGGTTGTAAGCAACAAATGTTGATTATTGCTGCTCATTTTTGAGCTAATCGGAAAGCGGTCTCGGTCCAACCAACGAGAGCCAATTTCGGAGACCGTCTCGTCGTTGACATCACGACAGGGGATGCGCAAAAGAGAGACTACAATCGAGACGCCACTCTTCTCTTTTAATACTCAGGGAAGACTCTCGACATTGGTCTTTAATGGAACTATCGATGCAAAGTGTGTTGCCATCAACGAGGCCCATCAACTCGGTCTTGGAGCAACCGGTACGCACCTTGCCTTAAGGGGCCCAAGGTTCTTCTTACAGCAGATCCCGGTTTGAAAGGTCTTGCGGATTCGGCGCAGAAATGTTTGGCGAGTCAGTGTTCTCGTGATTACAAGAGCGAGCGCCACTGGAGTCAACTAGCCGTCAGGGACACATGTTCTTGACATGGGCGAACAGTTCCAAATTGTGGATTGTCCGATGACTTTTCTCAAATTTATTGGTTGGTGGTTTGGAACATTTGTTTTTTCATGTTTTTTCCATATATTGGGAAGAATCATCCTGTCTAGCCAGGTGAGGCGTTTCAAGGTTCGTAGGAGCGTTGGCGAACCTGTTGCGTCAGTTTGTGGACTACCGGAAGGGTGTGCCATGTCAGTCTTTGGAATGGTTGTGGTTGACTGGATGTTGGACTTGTGGCTTCATCGGCTTCAGAATCCTCCTCTGTTGCAAGCCTTCGTGGATGATTGGGGGGTGATGTACCGGGAGGGCTCTGCTTTGGCAAGGGTGTGGACCTGTTTGCAGGATTTTACACAGTGCATGGATTTGACCATTGACTTGTCCAAAACTAGGGTGTGGAGTACTCAAGCATCAGTCCGAGCTCAGTATCGCACTGGGGACCTGGAATTGTCTCATGTGGCCCGAAACCTCGGGGCCCATCAGAACTTCAGTCGGCACTGTTGGAATTCAGTTCTTCAAGCTCGGTTAGCTGCTATGCCAGGGGTTTGGGCAAAGTTGCGGGCTAGCCTCAGCCCTTACCACTACAAGCATGTTGCCGTGCGTATGTTGGGGTGGGCAAAGGCTTTTCATGGTTGCTCTGTGGTGCATATAGGGGTTAGAGCATTACAAAAGGGTGCGCTCAGGTGCAATGCGAGGCCTCAAGGCCGAGCGTAAAGGGGCCAATCCAGTTTTGCATTTGCCAATTGCACACCTCCTGGGGGATCCAGAGGCCTGGGTGATTCTCCAAACCATCCGCGATGCTCGTGAGCTTGCACACTCCAGGGTTGAAGCGTTGCTTGGACTTTTTGCGCATGCCGAAGACCTTCCCCGTAATGGCCCTACAGCTATTCTGAAAGCCAGGGTTGAAAGGGTAGGATGGACCATAGGCGGCAATGGCCTAATTCAAGATGGGTTGGGTACTTTCAGTCTCTTGTCAATTGGGTGGGATGAGTTGCTTTTGCGGTTTACGTTGGCATGGGGTTGGGTCATGCACCAGGCAGTCCAGCATCGGCCGTCTTTCCATGGCATCCAACAAGTGGACTTAGCGGAGCTTCAGCTTGCCCTAAAGCCCTATGGGCCTGCAGACATGGTGGTTTTGCGGTGTCATTTGGACGGCACATTGTACACTCAAAACGGTCGTGCCAAGTTCCAGCCAGGAGTGACGGATCGTTGTCCTTGGTGTTCACAAACTGATGGATTTTACCACCGTGCCTGGGTTTGTCCTTTCTTTGCCGATTGTCGGTCCCATGTTAGCGAAGCCCAGTTGTCTGTCATTGCTCAGTTGCCTCTTTGTCTGTCAGCACATGGTTGGCCAGTTGTCTTACCTGAATGGGAGGTCATGTCAGCCCTCTTGTTGTGTCCCCAGGTCCAATGTCAGTCACCAGTTCGTCCCCTGTCCATGCCAGTCGATGCCTGGGTAGATCTCTTTGTCGATGGTACAGCAGCTTTTCCACGTGAACCAAAGCTGCGCTATGCTGCATGGGCTGTCACATGGGCGGTTGGGGGTGCAGGACATTTCCATCACCAGGTCGTTCTGGGTGGCCATGTGGCAGGCCTCAACCAATCAGCCTACCGAGCGGAGCTCACAGCCATTTTGGCAGCTATGCGGTGGGCGAAGCAGTTGAGTTTGTCGGCGCGCCTCTTGTCAGATTGCTTGTCGGTCATTCGAGGAGTACGAGCGATATTGCAGGGTGGTAAAGTGCGTGTCAATCGGTCTCACAGTGACCTCTGGCTCCAAGTAGCAGATGTGGTACAGGATTGGGGATCTGACAGGGTCAAGCTGGCCAAGGTAGTGTCTCATGCTGACATTTGTCAGGCGGTGGATCCAGTCGAGGAGTGGGCCTACTGGCATAACAGGATGCTTGATCAAGCAGCGGCTGAGATCAACCGGGAACGACCAGAAGTTTTTTGGAGAGCATGGCAACAACTCTCTGATGCACTCCTTTTTCACCGTCAGTTGCACAGAGATATTTTGAGGGTTCTTTTGCAAACAGGCCGCAAGGCCATGGCGGAACAACAAGCAGCTCCTTCATTTCGTAAGGTTGAGTGCCCTGGCCAGGAGGTTGAGCAGTACTCTACACCGGGGACATGGCAACTGCCTACCAAGATGTTTGCGAGGCATGGCAGAGCGAACGTGTGTGCGCTGCATGAATGGTGGAGTGCGATTGGACATGAGGTGATGGGTGGCACAGGAGAGCTTACCTACGTTTCAGGTATTCAGCTGTATCTGGATTTCTATCTGACCACAAAACATTTTGGCCCATGGGTGCACAAACGTAAGTGGTTTGATTCAGAAGATGCTGCGCCAGTGGCAGCCCGTCAACCCTGGGGAGCCCGCACCAAAGCTTTTTTGATGTTGTTTCAGGCTTATCTCAAAGCCCATAAAGTCTGCATTGGAAAGAAGCTTACACGGCCATCATCAGGAGCAGTGTCACGTTGGCTGGTGTCATATCGTTTACGCTACAATGCTGCACGACTGCGGGAGCTGGATAGGGTCTTTTTTCACACCGCAGGACGCCAGCTGACATCTGCGGCGGACGTCAGAGACTTTGCTCCACAATACGTGGAGTAAGATCGAGCATGGAGGCGCTTGGCAGCAGGGTTGTTTCTACCGCCCTGGTGCTGTCCGATAAATGTGATAAATGTAATATTTTTCAGGGGGGTAGGTCAACCACCAATTAGTTTACGAGGAGAGTTCCGGTCACATGTGCGGAACATTGAGACAGCCTGACGTTTAGGAAGACACCGACCTGTGCACCCAATAAGCCGAAAGGGCCAGGCGGCCAGACTCCCGACATTGCATGGATCCGTTTGAGAAGTGGAAATCCAGACCACACAAGAATGATGAAATTCAGACAAATTGAGAAGTGATACCCTCTGTGGTTTTTGTTCACATGGCTACTGAACATGGCACATTTACAGATGATTTACCTGCTCTGGATAGTGGTTCTCCATAGCAAACTGTTAGTTTACTGGATGGTGGTTTGATAGTTCCACCCCGGAATTCATGTCATGAACTCGAATCACTGTTTGTTTAGCGTGCTACCAATTGTACCAGTTGTATACAATCAAAAATTGGCGGTATGCAAAAAAAATAATGAACCAATTAAACAATTGATTTTGTACAACTCCTGGGTCAGACCGCAATCTAATGTTCAACTACTAACCATTAAATTGTCATCCACTGACATGCATTTTCTGCCTTAAAATCATTCTGTAATATCCTGTAGATGATTTTTGTTGGTAGATAGATGTAGATAGAATACTGTAGCTTAAAATATCAAGATTATTATTTGCTGCTTGGTGGTTTGAAACATGGTTTATTTAATTATTTTCCATAATGGGATGCCATCCTTCCCATTGACGAACTCATATTTTTTCTTCATGATAATGGTCTAATGGTCCATCACCTAGGAGAATGATCCTAATTGACCAAAAAAACATGTTGAAACTAGAAACCATCATTTGATTTTGAATACTGTTTCAATCATCATTATTGCTAATTCAATTTGATTATCATCATTTGATAACATTTCATTGCTTTGATTTTGAACCATGTGGAACCATGTTGAAACTGACCCGTAGCTTTCAGCAACGCGCATCGTTTCCGGTCGATGTGCAGTGAATTGAGGTGGACTTTTCGGGTGCCTCAGACAGGTGGAACTTGGAAGAAAGGGGGAGTTGGGAAGATTCCAGATACCGTCTGGTTATGTCAAAGTAGCTATTGAAAATGGCCATAGAAATAGTGGATTTGCCCATTGAAAATTGATGAACATTGTGATTTTCCATAGTTATGTTTGCTTACCAGACACCATCAGACACCAAATTTTCAGAAACAACACCAGCTGGTTGGTGGTTTGGAACATGGTTTTTATTTTCCCATATATTGGGAATAATCATGAGAACTGACTAATATTTTTCAGAGGGGTAGGTATACCACCAACCAGATGATCATCCCATTATCAACCACTATTAACCCACTATTAACCACTATTAACCACTATTAAGCCACTATTAACCAGACATTATGGATGCCCATTGGACGTGATATGTAGATATATCTAGTCCATTTCTGTTCGACTCATCAGTCCCAACCAGTGGATATGTTTGAGGAAAAATCACATCATTGCGGCGAATCCGTTTGGTGTATTGGTTTATCTTCCAGCGCGAATTTGTCACATTCTTCACATACGTTTTTTTCCTCATTGATCAGGAATATTCAGATATGTAAATATTATATATATATATATTATACACACCGGTAAATATAATATATATATATAACGGTACGTGTTCACATATATATATATATATATTGTTTCTGATATGTTGTGACATATATATATATATCACTACTCTTGCTGCCAGCATGTCCGCACTATCTTTTGGTCGGTGATTGTCTTGTGATATGGTTCTGTTATGATTGTCCCAGAATGGCCCAGAATATATCTATATATAATACCCATATGCTCCATGTATTCAATATTTACCTACATTTCCCCCAAACATTGCCCAAATGTAGGTAAATATTCCAGCACCATGGAGCATCTGGGATATACATATCCCGATATCCCAAAATTGTCCTAACAAGACATGATCACATGTTACACATGTTAAACGCGTCCTGTGGCCATATCTCCATCGTTCAACACCTCGTGTTTTTTCGATGATCCCCGGGTTTTCTCAATGATTCGACGCCCACCTGATTGGGTTACGGATCTTGGAGTCTATTGACAACAATGAGATGAATAGATATGTGTGTATATAGAATTATGATGAATTATATATATATAATACAATATACATGGAAAACACAAACATTGTTTTTCGAGGAAATGGCCATGCTTCATCAAGACCCCATGCTCTGACCATGGCAAATATCAAGCTAGCTTTAGCTATTACTATCAAATATTATATATCATATATATATATACCATTCATCAGTATTTTATAACGGTTAAACCAGGTAAGAACAACTTAAACAACAGCTATTTTATCTAGGTAAGCTATGATTTTTCGTTCGATTCCCATGGGTAAATTCCAATGATATCTATATCTGTCCATAGCACATCATGGCACAGATGGCACATGGCACATCTTCGAGCCCGGTGAAATCCTAAGGAACATCACCATGGAGGATCGCTTCCATTTCTGGATCATACAGGGTTTTTTTAATGACTAGTAAATGGGTAATATGGCTGGTTTTCTTGGCTTTCCTAGATTCCCAAGATCATGGTTTTTGTGTTTATGATTCTAAAACAAAAAGGTACATAGATCATGGTTTTTGTGTTGATGATTCTAAAAACCAGTTACATAACCAGTTACTTTTATGATTCTGGGTGAACTAAGCTTACGAGCTGCTCATCATGGCTTTGGCTACGAAAAAACTTGGTGAAGTTCTTGATATTTACCATGTTTTCCCACGATCTTCGTGGCTAAATGGGATGATCCTCCAAGTATAAGTTGGTTTAAAAGCCCATCTAACTAATTTGATGCGTATTCATCATGCTCTTCTTTTTTTGTTCAAAGTTTCCGCCAACTTAAGTAACTTAAGCAACAAATACTACTCACTAAATGGACTATTAATCCCATGAAATCACCATTTCTATTGGTAAAATCACCATAAATGACCATTTTCCTATGGTCTCTATGGTTTTTTTTAAATTCCCATGTAGGTTCCGGAGGCTGAGTGCGCAAGTACCGAGCTGCGCTGCTGGACAGGGTGGATAGTCATTGGGTAGCGATGGGTACCGATAGTTGGGAGGCCATGGAAAAACATGTGACAAAATCAATGTATCTATCATATTTATATAATTTATATATATAATGTATATATTGCATATTTTTATCTCTATATATAATACATGTACATATATCATATATCATATATCATTTAAATATATATATATATATATATATCAATTATCTATCATAAACTGTACAAGTCACCTAGGTGCAAAGGAAAACTCAGCTAGATCATCAGTCACCTATATGGGAGTTTCCATCATTGGGTCTCCTATTAAAACGGAAAACTCCTATTAACATGGATGATTTATTGGTACTCCCAATTTTCGGATATGGAGAAATATGTTGGTGAAATGGTGAGCAACATATGATATGGGAATTGGAAAAAAAACAATATAGACTAGATGTTTAATGGGATGATATATTATTGAACCAAGAAATATGATGAAAACTGATGAACAACTAGGGATGGTAGTCCACAAATACAGTAAATGATACCTTAAGACATACGATACATATCTACTTAGTTATTTTTCTGTTGATACATATTTGGGATTTAACCACCTGAGATCCACCGATGCAGAATCAATTTCGCTAGAACAATTGCATACACTTGCCATTTTGTTCGAGGTGGAAGCCATGAAAAAGGTCTGCCCAGATGGTATGGAACGATTCGGGATTCCCACAAAATCCTGATGGATGGCTACGCGATTGCTACTTGAGTACTGAATCTTGGTAAACTAGCGTAGATTAGGTAAATCATCTATAAATGGGCAAGGTTCCACATCTATGTTAGTTTACTCCAGGGTCATATCTTGCTTTAAATAGGTTTAAATGGTGATATAGAACGATTGGAATATATATATATGTCATATTTCTTTAAATGGTTCATCAGATATTCAAAATATGACATATATGTATAAATATATATATACATACATACATACATACATACAAACCTTGGTTACGATATGTCGGGCATTTGTTCATATAAGATGTTTATGAGGGATACCCAGGGGCCCACCTATTTACCTTTGCAATGTGCTGTGGCATGATGGAACTGTTGTGTTTTTTTTAATAGCCAGTTCAGTCAAGATGTTTCAGACAGTTTCCACCGAAACTTGGGATGTTCATCGAATAATGGGACAGACATGGGATAGAGTACTGATGGATTTAGAAGGGATAGATTTGCTTTAGAAGCCCGTTGACTATAGATATTACAAATATGTACATTAATATTTCAGATGAATTATAACATTTACCTTGTTATAAAGTGATTTTGCTATTATAAATAAACTATAGACCACCATTTTAGTTGGTTAACCCACCTATTTCCTCAGTGGTTCACCAACTTAGCGATGGATCACTGGGGCATTGCCACCTTGATCGCCACAAAAAACATGTCTGGGAACGCTCCACTAAACTGACACGGGCTTTGTAAAATGGCCCATTCATGGATTATGTACTTACCTATTACTTACTGGTGCTTAGTAGGGAATGGATGGGAATGGGGGAATTTGGGTTGCTGGGATGATTATTGATAATTATTGTGGATCATTATATATTCCCTCATTCCCTGCTAATCACCAGTAAGTATTAAGAAACAAAAACAGAAAACAAACTGGTGATTTTCCAAAAGCTGTCTTAGGGCATGAGAGGGTATTCAACTAGATGATTTAATTGGCGTCAAGCACCGTTCAGTGTCTGTTTATTTTAGTATATGTGGACAAACCAGTGTAGATGTCTTCGGATGTGAAGCGATTAAGTCTGCTCGTTTTGATCATCCATGGTACGTTCACTTATGAACATTTAGCGACTCTGAAGGTACATGTACCTTCCTCAATACGCATCATAGCATCTCAAAGGTTTTCCTACATTCCAATGTTACACACTTTAATAGTTTCTTACTTTTGTTGTTACACACTTCATCATTCTTATTAAAATGTATATCTTAGTTGTATTATAGTATATACCCTCTGGTTACAGTATTTAACATAGCCATGGAACATGGCCCATAGACATAGATGATTTTCCCATTAAAACCTCCATTTATCAGGGATTTTCCATGGCTATGTTAAATAACCAGATGGTATATATATATATATAT
>Ga0126342_10009696_pt1:0-12500 | contig 17251 bp, 26 predicted proteins | sample Cyp1metagenome_FD_92528 | JGI IMG/M metagenome (GOLD analysis project Ga0126342, IMG submission 92528) | Coral microbial communities from Lord Howe Island, Old Settlement Bay, Australia - Cyphastrea 1 metagenome | ecosystem: Host-associated > Invertebrates > Cnidaria > Coral ... | reverse complement strand
ACATGCATCCTATGATGGTTGGTTCATCCCGCATTATCCATGGCTAAGTCAACCACAAAAACCTCATATAATATACAGTATATGATAGATACACCAACCATAGTGTGGTTAAAACAATGTCATATTTTTACCACTCATTTTTTTGGGGAATGGTAAGTTTCTACCACCTATATATTTATGGTGATGACTGGGGGATGGTAAACATGGCATTGTTTTACCCACATTAACAGGATTCACCAACCACTATTTTCACAACATTTCATCAAACAGCCAGCCTCGGAGCAGCACAAGCCGCGGTCGGCGTCCAGCCACCTTAAAGGGACGTCAATGCCGCTGAAGAAATAGTGACTGAACATATAAGATATGGATATGGAAAAATAATTATTATATCATAATAATATACCTTATGATTATTAATGGAATATAAGATATGATTATCATATACCTCATAATTATTATAATCTCATATATCATATATTCTGGAACAATAAGATACAATTGATATAATTGATATAATTGATACCTCATCGGAACATACATGGACATATGGCAGTGATAAATACAATGACATATAAACCTGCTGTAAGCTACATAAATTTATGACGAGAAATCATCGAACTGTCAACATCGAGGATCATCCTGGATATATCTGGCGGATGTAACCCTGCTTGCTTGAGTCCGTGGACTTTATCCATTGATAAATGGCTTAAATTAAAACCTCAGCAATTACTAGCTGGTTGGTGGTTCCAACCCCTCTGAAAAATATTAGTCCATGGGAAGGATTATCCCATATATTATGGAAAAGAAAAAATGTTTGAAACCACCGACCAGCTAGGCAGCAAACCTGATCATCTGCGCCCCCTTTCCGCTGGGCTGGGCCGCGTGGTGTCAAAGAGAAAAGACAAGGAGGACGACTCTTGAATGGCCCCAAGGCCGTTTAGATCCACCCTGCGGTGCAGGAAAACTGGAAAACCCCGTTTAGCACGGAGATTTGTTGAATGTCATGGGAAAATCTTAACCGGAAACCATGGTTTTCACCATCAAATTGGTTGGGGTTTCCTGTAAATTTTCCCATCATCCAATTCTGTGAGTCATGGGATATATTGTAAAAACGGATATGGCTGAATCTAAAAAATGGGGGATTGAGGCCTGGTATCATAACCGACTGGATTTTGTTCGGTCTCACTATGTTTGTTCATATCCTCATATGGAAAATATACCCCCTGGTAATGACTAACACAGCTATTGAAAATGGTCATTTATAGTTGATTTACCCATTAAAAATGGTGATTTTCCATAGTTATGTTAGTTACCAGAGGGTATGGAAATTAATGTGAATATGAAACTAAAAACTAGATTTGGTGCTTAAATCTCACACAACCCACACGGTGAAGGCCCTCGCGCGGTTCACTTGCTTAACTCTTGGATTGTTGTTTGGGGAATCAAACTGTGACTGGTTATGTAATGGGTTCATATATCAATCAACATAACTGGAGATAGTTAGATGTTATCCATCTATAGATATATAGATGAATATTGATAGATATATAATGATATACATGTATGCCATTATATGATTATATACATATATATATACATATCTGGGTAAATTATATTATTTCACTAACCTGAATTAAGGCCAAATGGGGATGATTTCCCTATAAAAACCATGATTTCCAGGGCTCGGTCGCAGTGAGGTCATTATAATTTACCCAGATATACTGGGGGTCTCACCGTGCAACAACCACCAGGGCTTTAACAAAGCTGTCTGGGCACCACTGACGTGGGCCAATCCCAGCTGTACATGTCGTAGCTGTTGCTGCCGATCGTGAGCCCCTCAGTCCAACTCGGAAAACCGCAAGAAGGAAGATAAACAATGCTTATAATGAGGGTTTGTATGGTATGGTATATAATATAATATATATATACTATATAATATATATATATATATACACAATATAATATATATATATACTATAATATATATACAAATTTCATATATCATATATATACTATATATATACATATATCATATATATACATATATTCATACATATAAATACACACAATGTATATATATATATATATAGTGGTTTCATGAGGATCTGATGGTGATTATAAATATGTGTATAGTTTTCAGCAAACATTCACCAACCATTTGAAAGCTCTGCCAGGGAAGGATTCCCCGAATCCTAACACCTTCATTCCAGTGATTACTGGCCGTGAGGTCGTTACATTGAAAGATGTGATCCTCCCCCGATGTGTCAATTCATCCAGTGTATTATGCACACCAGCAAGATTTCAAACATCTGAAATATTGAATATTTTCATGTGCTGAATTCCACAAGTGCTTACTCCTGGAATCTCCTACTGTTGATGAACCGCACAGTTGGAAACCAGTGCTTGCACGAAAAAACGACCTGAGCATCACTGCAGCAGTCGATGCAGCTGTTGCAGAACTCTTACGGAGGAGGAACCTCCTCATGACACAGAACAATATCTTATTCATAACACACGGCTGCCATCCATGTCATGACATCTTGGCTTTGAAAAGATGCTCCAAAATGGACGGGGATGGATGTGGAATGCAGTGTATAGGTAGGAGAACATGCAACAATAAACCCCCAAAGACACACATCTCATGAAAAACTGAAAAGCTTCATGCGGAAAACAAGCAACAACGTCCAACCAACATCCAACCAAGATCCATAATGAGTGTGTTTGTCAAAATTATCAGGGGACTTTCCATCAATTCTTGGCTTAAAACCCATGGCTTTTCCCATGGGTTTTCCCCAAAAGTTGATCCATCGATCCATGGGGCGCATCCAGCAACCCATCTCCGGTGTCATCAAACATGGCAACCGGAAATCCACTATTTCCATGGGTTTTTCCATGGGAAAAGCCATGGTTTTCCCGTGGGTTTTCCCATGGTTTTCCCACCCTGGGTGCGTGACATAAGGGTAGTGCGACTCAACGGTCACCGCAGTGTCATAGGCCACTTTCGGGTGCAAGGTCTCGTTGGAAGTCAGGCCTGACTAATGTCTGTGTGAGTTTACGCCGGGTGAAGGATTCAAGGGTAATCCTTAATATATATATACATATACTGGTTGGTGGTTTCAACCCCTCTGAAAAATATGAAAGTCAGATTGGATCATCATCCCAGCTATTGGGGACAATAAAAAATGTTCCAAACCACCAATCAGTATATACATATATATATGTATATATGTATGGCAATCAGCTCCATGACATATAGAAGTGTATATGGTGACCTTTCTACTGCAGTTTTTTTTGTATGGTAATCAGCTCCATGGCTTGCCATAAAATTTTCGCTGCCGAGTCACGCAAAAAAAAGGACGCTGGGTATATCATATTTACCACTATATATCCCAATGATATTCTCAGGACAAATGGGGGTTTCCACGGGTTTCCTGACATGGGGGTACCCATTGAATGGATAGTCTGTAGTGGAACATCCTATTGAAATGGATGATTTAGGGGTACCCCCATTTTAGGAAACCTTCATATGTATATATAACTTATATATAACCCATATTTCTTCCCATATATAAGTGGCTACAATATTTTAGGAAACGTCCATATTCCCATGCAACCCAAGGTTGGAAGGCCAAGAAGGTGAGAATCCCTCCCCATATTCGCAAAAGAACAAAGGAAAATGGTGATTTAAGCCACAACAAATGGGGATTCAAGGAGATTTATAGATATTTATAGCTGATTCATGATAGCTAAGTTGACGCACATCGGCGAACGATGTTTTTTTTTGGATATAAACTATGGTTTATAGGGATATAGCTATAGTGAATGTGGTTTATAAACCAAATAATCATTAACTACAATGTGAGGCCCCCGTTCGATAGCGTTCAGTTGGTGCAAATAACTCCAATTTCACTATGGTTTTTGTTGGTGATGTATCGAACTAGTATTCATGGGGTGATCATAAAACATCATAAAACCATAGTTCGTCTAGTGATGTGCGTCAACTTAGCTCACATTGTAAAATGGTACCTCCAAAAATCATCCATTTCGGACCTCGATTGGAAACCCATGGGCACCTCCTGGAATGTCTTGCTGGAGGCCTCAAAAAAGTCAGTGACCGGCGAGCTGGGAAATCCTCAACAAATGGGCATCTATATATATATATATATTTATGTATTTTATATATGTATATGTATATATATATATATATATATTTAGTTGTATATCTATATATTTATGTACATATATATATATGTATATATAATTTCTCGTAATATCTTGTATGGGAGAGTCATCTACAATAAGTTCAGGCTGGGAAGATTTCCCGAGATTTCCCTCCCGGCATCCTCTGGACCGCACGACGTGCTTTCCATGGTCTAAGTGGGGTACCCCTTGATCGCTGGATGGTTCTAAAAATGATTAAAATCACCAGATTTAATAGGGAACAATAGGGAACATGATCTTTAACTGGTTGGTGGTTGAGCCTACCCTCTGAAAAATCATGGAGTTCGTCAGTTGGGAGTATGACATTCTCAATATATGGAAAAGAAAAAGTGTTCCAAACCACCAACCAGTCTAAAATGGATGATAACTGGGGGTAGCCCTATGACTTAGGAAACCCCAGAAATAGCTGGGAAAATGATCTATAACTGGGTTATTTTCCAGCAACCATGTTTGATCAGTTCGACTGCCGGAGAATATTCACCCTCAAACCATCAGCCGCGAACTGCGGATGTTTTGATGTCTTACATCACCCGGTTCTGGGAAGAAATCGCTAAGAGTTTGTGGTTTTGTGGCTTTGCCACTTTTTCAATACCACAGACTTCGATCGTGTTCTTTTGTTGGCCGTTCCATTCGGCTATGGAAAAACGCAGCGATTGAGCAGAAAAAGGATGCGTGCACAGAAACAGCCCCATCCAAATGGTAATAACTTCAAGAACATCCGAGAGTTGACGCAAAGCCATCTGTCTGTTCTTGTATCCCATTGTAGATCTCATTAAGTCTTGTTTCAATGGAAATTCCAGGGTCCTAAATTGGAGGTATTGTACCATATAAGGCCATATTTTGTGGGGATATTCCCTTACATAGGCCTTACATAGGCCTTATATATGGTAGGTACCTCCATTTTAGGATCCTGAAATGGCCAGTGATTGTTCGTTATGTATCATCATTTTTCGGGTATACCATTGGATACCGCCTGTTGCACGGCAAGCACCCATCTGAACAGCGGAAAAAAACCCTGTGCGGTGTCACCAAAAACTGGTTGAGAGTGGGATTCCCCGTTCATGGATTACGACAATCCCACATATATTGGACAGTACAAGTATATAATGCCATACAATCATCAACCAACCATGATTTGTCAACTTTATCCCAACTATATCTCCAGCTTCTGATGGTTAAAAAAAACCCGAAGTATCCTATTAATGACAGTTAATCATAGTTAATCAAAAACCCGAAGTATCCTATTAATGACAGTTCATCATCAAGCAACAGGGATTTTGAACACTGAAACGGCTGAGAGCAGCACTTGTGTGATATCCCACGGAGATCTCCATAGGCGTCTCCAGAACCAACCGTTGGATCTGGGCGTCTTTGTTGAGTCCCTTCAATAGCTCGGTTTACAACTAGGTTAACTGGGGTTTATAGTGGGTATATCTGAATGTGTGTATATATACATATATAAAATAATCAATAATAACAAATAATCATAAATAGTAGTAAATAGTAAGAATAATTCATAATAATAATTCATAATAATAACACCAATAATAATAAATATACATATCTATATGTCGTGAGATGAGCCAATAAACCCACAAACATAAATGGGAGGGGCGCTTAGATGGTTGTTCATCGAGAAAAGCACAGCAACATCGAATATTCGAGCATATAACGTGATGTCAAATGTGCCATGGTCCAGCTACATGGGCCACATGGGTAATATTGGGCATGGTCATGCAACCATCATGAATGGGTTGTTCATCGAGATTTTCACCCCTATCGTTGGGGGATGACCATCCCCGAAATTTTGGGAAAATCATCTAATTTTTGATTGTAGTTGGTGATATATATATATATGTATAATTATATATATATATAAATAATCTAATATAATATATATATATATATATCCCATTACATTCCACTGATATCCCATTAAATCCTCCTGTTTAATGATGACCATCCCCTTGTAATGGGAAAATCATGGAAAATCAACCATATTTTGACCATGGCACAGTCTGCATTGGCTCACTGCAATTCTGAGGCAGGTCCCATGCGCCATGGTGTTAGCTGACTGGTTCATGGGTTATATCAGTCATATCCTCTTGCAATTGGCTAATCATGGCTTATAAGCTGCTTATTCACAAGTTAACTACTAAGTCCATGGCCCATCTGTGTATGGTCCAAACACAACTACCTGGAATGATCTAACACAGGTTGTAGTTTTTGGTATGTTTTTAGCACTTACATACCCAACCACGTTGAGCAACACCAGATACATTGCCATTTCTCCAACCAAGACTTTGAGTCTTTACACAGCCTTTGTATAGTTCACCCAATTTTTAAGTAAAGCATTTCTTGGTGGTTCACCCCAGCTATAACTGGACAATCACCCTACTTCTTGCTAAAAAAACATCTAAAATCGTGGTAATCACTGTACATGTTTTTATTTCTTTTGGGGCACCAAAAAACATCTACACCCTAAGAAAAAAAACCATCGGGGTTTTTTGGGGTTTCACCTCGCAGGCGAAAATCCAGCAATAGCTCCATGAATTTCCAAGCTACAATCACCATCTATATAGAATCATTGTAATCATTTTAGCCATTACTGTAACCGTTAAAGATCAGACAAACCTCCCTTTTAGTCCGATGGTTTTCCCAGCTATATCCACAAGGTGGTGCCCCCGCCCAGTTATAACTGGATTAATCTCTTCTCCCTATTACTAAAACTCCCCCAATTAATAAAAATAGGAGTGGATTGCCACTTTCGGATTCTTTCGGTTGCTCACAATTGCGTTCTGGTAATTGAAAATCAATAGGAGAATAGGATGGTGAAATGAAGGTGTGTACCTCCTATTAATAAAAATAGAGCAAGACCCGTAAGTTTAGAGAGCAGGACGCTGTGGGAGTGCACTTTTTTGACATTTTTCATTGGCTTTCTTTGGTCTCCATACCATGCTGCCATGTGTCTTGACATCTATACAATCTCACTCAAGTGCTACTCATGCATCCCTCTCAGTACCCGTTCACGTAAGAGCAAAACTGCAGGTAGACCAGAATGTGACCTATACATAGCACCTACTTCTTCATGACCTTTTTCATGAACTTCCCCTTGAAGTGTTTCATATGGTTTTTGACCTTCATGATGCCTTTCTTGTTGCTCGTCTTGCGCTGCTTGGGGGAACAACCATAAGCCTTAGATTTGACCTTCTTCTGACGAGTGTGCTCGATGCTGCGAAGGTATGAGGCCTGTCCATGTAGAAGGGCTTCATCGTGGCGTTTCGCATAGTAAAACAAAATAAACCTGTGACGAAGTTTCTTCATTTCATTGCAGGTGGGCGCATGGTTTCGAAACCAGCTGAAGACCTGCTCACAAATGTTGCCATTGATCTTTGCCATGAGTTTCGCAAGCGGTTTCTTGAAGCCTAGGGACCAGGATAGGAACACAGAAAACCAAAGTTCTGCAAATGATCAACAATGCACGCACCAGAGAGAAGGCTTCGCAAATCACCATCCATTTTGAGGAAGAAGCCTTCGCGGACCTGCAAGGCGAAGAAATGCGCATTCTCAGTGATTTCTCAGCATCATGCACAATGTACTTGCCGTCTGGCAGGGACTTTGGATCGATCAAGTTGCACAGCTGCAACCCCCAAAGGTAAGAGAAGAGTATTCCCAAAGGAGATTGAGAAGGGGCCATGTGATGGGCACGAGATAGGCAAGCCAAGATTCTGCAAGGATGCAATCAAACAAGTGTTCATGTAGGAAGCACCACCGCTGTTGTCTGCGTCAAGTTCACCTTCATCAAAAGCTTCTCCAACAGGGGGAAGCGACTCAGCATCTTGGCTGGATGCAGCAGCTGTAGAGGCGCGGGGAGGTGTGTCACTGAGATCAATGAACGTTGAAGAAGACGAAGCTGATGGAAGCGTTGCCCAGGAAACTCTAGCTTCACAGGGATAGGCTTGAAACCAGCAGGCGCAGGGACGGCTCCATCAGCACGAAGCAATGCATCAAGCATTGGTGTCGAGGACTGTGGTGCTGGAGCTGCTGCAGGTTCAGGAGCGTCATGTTTGCGGAAAGCTTCCCGGAGCCATTCACTTTCCCAAGCAACTCGAGTTTCATAGTCATCAGGCATGGGGCCTCCTGCCTTCATGTTGGCAATGATGTGTTGGCAATGATCGCCGCAAGGACACTTCAGACGCTTCACATCAACCTCCTTTTCCGTAGGGAAACGGTAGTAGATGAAGTTCTTGGTGAAGACCATGAAGGCTGCACGTTTCAGAATGGCTCTGGCATCAGCATTGGCAATGTAGTCCAGTGCAGGCTTCACCAACTTCATGAAAGCAGTGTGCGAGATGAAGTCTTCCAAGGGAACCTCTGGGGGCTCATCAGCAGGATCATATTGGTTGTCGAGCACGATTCTCAGTTGATGCTGCACGAATTTCGCAGCAGTCCATCTTTCCTTGAGGATAGTTTCCTGGTCGCCAACGTCACTAAAGGCCTTCTTCTTTTTGATCAATTCTCCCCCAATCTCTCCATCATCGTAGAGAGCAGGACAGGTTTTGTCAAAGAAGACGCCTCTGAAGAAGTCGAAGTCACTGGCGGATCTGAAGGTGCCAGTGCCTCCATGAAAGCGTGAAAACATCATGGCAAGCATTCGGCCTAAGGGGGTCTTGCCAACACCAAGCTCGCCAAGGAGCCAAAGAGCATGGCCTCGAAGATGGGGAATAATTTTCTCAAAGTGTTCAAGGACATCAGGCTCAACGGCATCAATGGTGAGGTCGTACCTGGAGATGACGGCTGCCATGGTGCCATCATTGGCCAATGAGCCCAATGCCTTCTGCACAAGCTTTTTATTCCAGCCATGGATGGGGCTACCATCACGGTTGATGTTGCGGTGAATCCATCTGAGTTGTTTGAGCTAGCCCTTATCGCGTCCTCCATGTTGGATGATGTAGTCCCAGCCAGCATCTTGTTCCTCTTCATTTGCAGGGGGACGGCCTGTGATGACTTTACGCTTTTCAACGCTCAAAGAGAAACAGCGGAATTGGTTGCCACCGAGTTGTTCCAGCATGTACTGGAATCCCCTCCTTGCCTTATGCTTGTTGACACCTCCCCATGAGATCTCAAAACCCCGACCCTTGACCAAGCGCTACACACTGTCCTTTGACTTTGTCTTCCTTGATGTAGAAATGTTTGACAATGCAAACCTTTTCATCAACCTGTGGAAGGAGAAAGTACTGACTCGCATACTCGATTGCATGACGTCAGGAAGATCACCCTAAGCTTGATCGCCGATGATAGCTTTCAGGTTGTTCGCATTGACCAGGTTGGGATCCACATCATAGACAATGTCGACGACGTGCTTAATGGCTGGACTGTTGGGGTTGATCCTAGGAAGAGGCGAGAAAGACAGTTGGAAAAAACATGGAGTAGAAGATGTACACGGTCCCTATCGACCCAAGAGGGATGAAAATACAATGGAAACCTCTATCACATGCACAGATTGAAAGCCGGCGTCTCAGGATTTTTCCGGTCTCACTCGGACAAACAGTCCAAACTCAAACTTTGCCTTGGGTTTTTGTTTCGCTTTCCACTCTTGCTTTGTGTCGGCCTTTGTAGCAAGTCAACTGAGCCGTACCACAACCATCCCCATTGAGAACAGCAGCAACGCACTGTGACACGGGGTCTCAACCAGAACTTGCAAGCAGAACTTGACACCGCCTTTTCCTGAACTTCTTCCTTTGGAGTTTTAACCTGCAGTTTTTAAAGCCATCATTAGTACTGGAGCACAACTGCCTGACATCTTGTCTTCAACATAGTCCAAAAGACAAGCTAGTCGAAAAATCAGACAAATAAATACAACAATCAACATTCATAGCTGTTCAGACACAACCTGCTTGGAATCTCGAACTCAAGCCGATATCTTATGAAAAACTATTCAATAAGGGATGCCTTCTTGTCGTGAAACAAAGCCAGAAAAGAAGGGACAACAGAAATGTCCCTGTCAATATCTCCATGCTGAAAGGGTAAAACAATGGCCTGAAGACATTGCAGAAATTCACACAGCATCCTTTCAGCAACACCTAAGGGATATCGCAATACATCACCATCGCAGAAACCTTTGAACGAAATCATACTGCTGGCAACCTGGTCAACAAAAACGCAACCAAGCGACACGTCTCCATACCTGCCGACAAAAACAGAAAAGATTGGAACTTGGACCCTTCGAATCCCTTGGAGCAACCCTATCAGCACAGAGATTCTGTGCTTCTGCCCCCACACCCACCTTGCGTGGTGCCCAGTATTGAAATCCCGGGACGCCACCTGACCGACAAATGTGATCAGTTCAAGCAGAACAAGTGAAACAGAATTCACGTCCAGCCTGTCGCATTTTGGCGCCAAGAGGATGGCGGCGTCATTGCAACCTCCTTGCCTCAGTTCCAGCAAAAAAAACAACAAAAACATACAAAAACTAACTATATAATCACTTTCTGATGGCCGCAACAGAAAAATTAGCTGAAAGCTCAGTGGAGACTTCAGTCTGTCAAATTTGAGAAGGAAACCCATGGGGGTGTTGGAAGCTGGGAGCCATCGGACCTTCAGGAGTCGTGCTCTGCTTGGGGCTGGGCTGTGACTCACAGGAATCTCGGGCGACTCCAGCAGGGCAGCTGATGAACTTGCGGATTCAGATCCAGAATTGCAGGCTTTCATTGGGCTTTCATGGTCGGACTGGTTTTCAACAGAGTACATCACCACACCATCAAAGATCATCAAAGCAATAGGAATAGATACTCCAATTTTGTGAATGTATATATTCATTTTGCATCACTATTTCACCACAAGGTACTACAAGTTTTTGTGCGAGGAGGAAAAGTACTGAAGGATTGGCGAGGGACATGAGTGCTGCTTCGAACTCACCAAAGGCATTGGACAAAGATTTTGAGCATGTTTGCAGCGATCCTCCAGTTTTGTGCTTCGCACATTGGATTGCTAGATCAAATCCCAACAGAAATCAGCAGCGCGGAGATTTCTTTTTTTCTGGCGAGAGGCAGTGCTCCTGGACATCCAGCGTTCAATAGGGAATTTGGACAAAGAGTTTACCAACGTTTACAATGCAACAAACAAAAACCTAACCTTACATAAGTCGACAAAGAATAAGGGATCATCTTGAAGTGATTTACGGGAAAGTCTCCAGATGGGTAGAAGAATATGTGTGATTGCCCGAGGTGTTTTACCTAAGGATGCAACTCCAAGCCGTATTCAAAACCCAGCGAAATAAACTGGAGATCGGTGGAGCGAGTCTTGCAGCATTGCAAAACTCTTGCTGTAGCTCCAAGCAAACCAAAATCAGTGCTGGGCTCGCAGTATATGTTTTTTTATTCAGTTATGTGATGTGGCTCAACTGTAAACAATATCAGATCCTATCTAAGGGCCTTCAATTTAGGCCAGACACAAGGCCAGGGCAAGCTAAAGCAGGGAAGTCAAGTACACATGCCCCAAACCCAAAGGTGCCTCCTTCGCTGCTGGCAATCCACCTGGCATTGGCTCTCGGATGGCTGCCGTTTGCCAAGATCTACACTTTCTATCATGTTGTAGTTGAATTCAATGTTCACGATCTGAAAACTACACTGTCAAGTTGCCAGGTGTACGATGATAGCTTGCCCTGAAGTATTCAGACAGTTGTGAAAGGATTGTCGCTTCTGGATGCATCCAGAATGAATCTTGATTCTCGCGATCGGTCTAGTGTATCAAGAATGCTTGTTCTGCTGTCATGCCAATGTTTCTGGGCACTCAAAAAGGATATGAACATAGGGACAAGAAACTCCTTCAGAGGCAGCGTGAGCGGTGTCATGATGCCTATTGGAAGGCCCCACATGGACATCAGTAGCTAACTCCCTCAAAGTCAGGTGCTCTGTGGCCTCAATAGCAGCCGACAACGAGAGATCATCATTGGGATCCGCCATTGACACCGACCGAAGGAGGTGCGAAGCAGGAGCGAATGAGGCCGGTGCTTGAGAGCAGAAGTGCAAAAACTAGCTGCAGCAGATGGGTCTTGTCACTTTGTTTTTTTACTCTTTTTGCCTTTTCGGTTTTCCAAACATTATTGGACAATCAAAAAACAAAAACACAAAAACCAAGATTGCACACCCCAAGGAGGGGGGTAGTGGCAGAGAGTTGGGTCTTGTCATTTTTTTTGATTTTTGGGTTTCTTGGTTAAAAACCAAAGAAAACAAAAAAACAAAAACACACAAGAAAAAACACATTTGCACACCGCAAGG
>Ga0126342_10009695_pt1 | contig 17251 bp, 12 predicted proteins | sample Cyp1metagenome_FD_92528 | JGI IMG/M metagenome (GOLD analysis project Ga0126342, IMG submission 92528) | Coral microbial communities from Lord Howe Island, Old Settlement Bay, Australia - Cyphastrea 1 metagenome | ecosystem: Host-associated > Invertebrates > Cnidaria > Coral ... | reverse complement strand
AGGGTGCTTTAGGGTGCTTTAGGGTGCTTTAGGGTGCTTTAGGGTGCTTTAGGGTGCTTTAGGGTGCTTTAGGGTGCTTTAGGGTGCTTTAGGGTGCTTTAGGGTGCTTTAGGGTGCTTTAGGATGCTTTAGGGTGCTTTAGGATGCTTTAGGATGCTTTAGGATGCTTTAGGATGCTTTAGGATGCTTTAGGATGCTTTATGATGCTTTATGATGCTTTATGATGCTTTATGATGCTTTATGATGCTTTATGATGCTTTATGATGGTTTATGATGGTTTATGATGATTTATGATGATTTATGATGATTTAAGATGATTTATGATGATTTAATGGTTTTTTTTTTCCCGGGCCGGGTTTGGGATGGGATTTGGGATGGGAGTTGAAATCAAAGCCGTGGCCTTCATCGGCCGCTTTTGGGGTTTTTGGCCCAATATTTGGTTTCTTTTCATCCAGGCTACCCTCTGGTGAACATACAAAAAACTATGGAAAAACACAATTTATGGTGGGAAAACTCACTATTTCTATGGCCATGTTACCATGTTCAATAGCTTTTTGTATGTTTACCAGGCCGGGTAGTTTGTGTTCCCACGATCTTTTCAAAGGTTCTCCACGGCCCCGAGCCAGTGCATGTTCAAATTAGATGTGAGGTGAGGTTTGTACATGAGCCTGCAAGGCACGAAAACAGACAAGGGGAAAAGCATCAAATGGGATTTGAAAATTACTACAAATTTATGTTTTTGCTTGATTTCCGCGAAAATACCTTTCAGAACCATTTTATAAGGAGCCTCCAACCATTCTGTAGTGGAGGGGTGGTTGAGTCCCTCTACGTTTTGGCTCCCCCAACCCCGCCCCCCAAATTCCAAGGGGTATATTTGAAATATGATTTGAAACGGAAAATAACGGGATATAATAGGATTTACCCTCCGATAAACTAAAAGTTTGCTAGGGGAAATGACCCATTGACAGATCATTTACCGTTCTTAAAACTGGTGATTTTCCTATACGTTGAATTACCAGAGGGTACCTGAAAGCGTGAGAAACTTCCATTGACATATCATATCCCAAGATAGATTTAGAAATCAACAGTTCCATCCTGAAATGAACTGATCCGTGAGATTTTCCATGATTTCCATGGATTTGATCCACATGATTCTGGGTGATTCTAACCATTGGGCGGGGCGGGGCTACGAGGTGATCACGGGTGATCGTATACCCGGTAGGCAATCATGGCGAAAATGGAATGAACATGGTGCATTTAGTTCGATGAGTCACCCTTTTTTCAACATGCTGCGGGTCATTTCCATAGCTAAACCGTAAATTTGACCCATTTGCAGCACCCCCCCCAAGATCCCCCAAGTACATCATCATTTGTCATCATTTTCCCGGGTTTTTCTTCTTTAAAGCGGCCATAGAATGGGGGGTTTAACATGGTTAAACTGGTCGGTGGTTTGGAACATTTTTTATTTTTCAATATATTGGGAAGAATCATCCCAACTGACTAATATTTTTCAGAGGGGTTGAAACCACCAACCAGTTAAACCACTTTTTCAAGCCCTCTCTCAGCAGGTGAGCTTAAATTCTTTTGACTCCTGGCGATCGGAGACTTGTCTGAAAATTGAGCGGCCTCACGGCAGCCGTGAAATATCACCCGCAAGAACGGAAATATAAGTTGGAGCGTTGATGGTGATGGGATGATTTTGGAAGATATTGGAAGAGATATATGATTGGAACACACACACACATATATATATATATATATTAGAAGATATTGGAAGATATTGAAAGGGGGTATGTGCTGATCATGGTAGATCTGCAAATTAAAGGAGGTGATGGGATCAAGGAGCCCCAAGATGGAGTTTGACCCCAAATTCAGCTGCACCAAACGCCAAGTCGCAGCTTGCCTTCAGCATCTCGCTGAGACGGTGATGAAGAGAGAGCCTGCTGCAAAAATGATGTTTTTCCATGTTTTTCCCAGCTATAAAATGCCAAAAACCACTATTTCTCAAGGGGTTTTCCTTGTTTGGTTCCCGAAAATCCCGGTCCCAGGGTCGGGTCCCTGCGGATGTCATCCCTGCTGAGGACATCCCCTCAGCACGTGTGGTTCATCTGAAGGGCTTTGCCAACGAGCTGGGGATGTACTACGACGAGGTGCGATGAATTTCGTCGAGCCCTGGTGATCCAGGTCTTTGCCAAAGATGGATAGTGAAATATGTGGGGTATACTTGTACGTGGGAAATCGGTAGGATATATATATATATTATATATACATATATTGTATAGATAAGGACACATACACACACAGATATATATATATATATAATTATATATATATATTTATTCATGTATTTATTGAAAGGATAAACACAGTTGAACCCTTTTGCAATCGCGACAACATATCATCAATAAATGGTCCATTTCCCATAGCAAACTGTTAGTTTACATGAGGGGCATCCAGTCATATGTGATTTCATCCCCTACATCCACCATGGTTTCTGTGGGAACGGATTGCTGAGGGGATCCGCCTTACTTATAAGGAATTGTTAGATCCGAAGGACATAGATAATTAGATATAATTAGGCAGTGATGCATTTTAGATCTCATTAGAAGGTGGAGTCCTGTATACATGCAGTGACATTGTTTTCCTGCACCTTGGCGCTAGGTTTGCGTTGGTGCGGCGCTAGGTACTTTTACATAGCCATTGAAGTGAAATAGAGTGAAATATTGTCAGGCCCAATGCTTGCTCGCTTGCAACTGTTGTTCCCGGTCCTGCTTGGGCAACCCCACAGTAGCCTTACTTTGCGTAGACCTCTTTGAACTGCATTGCCGCTTCGTTTTGGCCAGCAACACAAAGGTAACTTGTAATAGATATGTAGAAACAATTGTTTTTATTTTTTTCACGGCTAGGCTAAACGTAGCTCTGGCGGTAGATCCGCGCTAGATCCCCCAAGAATACGCTTGCCCATTGGTCAGCTCGCTGCACTTGAAAACCCAAGACCCAAGAGCAGTGTTTGCTTCAAAGACAGTAGCGCGACAGACAGCCGGTAGCAGCAACGACATGGGCCATTGGTGTGGCACGTTAGCCAAAAGAGCCGCGCGCTGGAAACGTTTGCAAGATTTTGATCAAGATTGAGGATTTACAACTTTCTTCCCTCATGTTTGACGTCTGCTGGAACCATTGAACTTTAAAGGCGCGATCCTGTAAATAGAAAGAATTTAGAGAAGATGCCTTGTTCTATTGTTAATTTTGTGGTTCTACGTGCAAAATCATTATGTCCCACTATTTAGATACAGTAAGCGTTAAACAAACCCGTAGAACATAGTAGAAGCAGTTCGCAATTAGATTAGATTTTTGACGCTGATCTATCCCTAAGATACCACCATGAAATCCCATGGAATCAGCATCCCAAAATTGGTGAAGCAGCATTTCAATGGGACAATCATATCATCACAGTCATAATCAACTGCTTAGTTATTTATATATATATGTATTATATAGTTACATAGGGATATCCCATGATATTTCAAGTATGGCCAATTTTCAATGGTTTTATCACCCTAACATCCCATTCTATCCCCATTGCAGTCGATTCTATATATACTTCATTTGTGTTGCTTAAGCTTCTCAAGTTCAATGGTTAAACTAAACCACCATTGAATCCACATGTTGAATGGCTAAATTCCCATTGAAACGTCAATATCCCCACCAATGTCCCATTAAACCACCATTTTGCATTGTTAAATCAGGTGCATTAAATCACCATTTTTCTGGATGAATGAAAATGACCTCACTGTGACGGGAAAGAATGATGGTTAATTAGTAAGGGGGAATCATCCCTAAATGACCTTATTTCATCCCCAAATGACCTTATCGCAGCTATTTACAGCTTGGAAAGGTTTTTTTCTCCAAACCTTACTGTGACCTGGATGACAAAAAAAAAGGTTACTATAATTCAGCCAGAAAAAAATCAATTCGTTGAGTGATTCAAGTCCGATTGAATGGTGAATATCCTCATGAACGTCCGGCTGAAGCCACCATTTTGAATGGCCAATTCGTATACTTCAGCCGGATTCACTAACAAAATCCCGTCCCAAAAACCCATGGCTATCACCATGAAATCCCATTAATCACCATGAACTTCAGCCTGCTTGTTTGGGTTTTTTCATGTTTTTTCCCCACCCATCAGCTCCGGCCGGGGGCGCAGGATGTCCTTAAGACCTTGCAAGAGGAGTGCAGCTTGCTGGCGGCGTCCTCAGAACTGGTTGGATAATTTCAAGGTGATCTAAGATGATTTACGGATGAAAAATAGGGTTTAAACCATGAGCATGGTGATTTGATCATTGAAAATGGTGGTTCGTAACTATGAACAATGGTCACCATGAAACGCGGGGAATATGACCACAAAACATGTTGCTTAACCAATGCAAATGGTGGTAAAAAGGAATATAGTATGGCGTAAATGGATGTTTTAATGGGAAAATCTAGTTGTGATATAACAACGGAATAACCAAAAGAATACACTGGAACCCTGACAATGTAATCATTACATAAAAACTAGAACTAGAATTGACTATAACCACCCACTGCAAAATCCCAGTGGCAAATCAGCGATGCAAACTGGTTACATGATAGTGATTTTTTTTGGGTATGCAATCATATTGTATCTGTGGGCGTGACAGAAAGTAAAACCAACATTATTATTTTATATGTGATTTGCAGCTGATCTTGAAGATCTCCTGCTAATATCATCTAATATCCCAATATTAAGCACCCCCAATACTATATTGGGATATCATTTAATGGTCCCCTAAAAAGTCCTAATATCCCAGTAGTAGGGGATGAAACCACATTTCTTGGGACCATTTAGGCTACAAGTAGGAGGTGTTTCTGCAATCTCCTGAGGGGATCGCAAGTTTAAAAGCAACCAGAAAAACATCGATAAACCATACATTTTTGTCAATCCCAAAAAGATGAAACCGGGATTTTTCTTACTACTTCAGCAAATTTTATTGTTCTATTTTTTGGGGGGATCGCTACAAGCTATCTTAATCTATCTTTATCTACTTGGATGTGCATCCCACTTAGTACGTGGATTATATAAGCAGGGATCTCCCATCAATCAGTAGTAACCTATCTGAACCTATATATGGGGATGGGTCAAAAAACCTAGTATTATTTGGGGATTTATTCACATCCATAGATCCCAGCAGTTTTAGAGGCTACCTACCAGTCTAGGTATCAGGGTTTTGGCCCACAACCATATGGAGGTTTCCTAAGTCATGGGGATACCCCAAGGTATCATCCAGGTTTTTGCTGAAATGGGAAAACCAATTAGGAACCCCCCATAGCTCATCACACCTCAACCAATCTGAACTAAACCTGATTGGTGGTTTGAAACATGGCTTTTATTTTTCCATATCCCAACTGACGAAGTCATATTTTTCAGAGGGGTAGGCTCAACCACCAACCAGTAAACATAACAAAACCCTATACCTCAACCAATCTGAACTAAACATAACTATATAAACCATTTCTCATGAGGTCTGGGATGGAGATGACTACAGCTTGAGCAGCTTCACCCGATGCTTGGACATTGGGGACACCAGCTGGAGGTCATCAAAGGCATCGGTTACAACCCATGGCCCATTAAAAGAAATTGTGATTTTATGAGGGAAAACCGATTGACATAGATATAGATATATACATTAGTCATATTCTTAAAATTGTGATTTAATGGTTTTCTAGTGGGAAAACCGACTTATTATTCAGAAAATGATGGTTTTGCGGTTGGTATTTGGCAGGAAAATCATCCAACTCAATGAAGCTTTGGTTCGCTGGGAAAATCATGGCTCAGGTTTTTCCGGCAGGCCATGTTCATGCCAAATTTGTTGGATGTTTCAATGCTCAAAGAAATTGCTCATGGTCCATTGATACAAGCATTGGCTGGGTTGCTGTGCGCCAATATCCAAAGAATGTTTTCGCGGAAGTTGACGTCGTACTTGCAAGTACATTTGGATACGGTGGGGCCCAGCTTGAGAAATTAAGCGCTCACTAGAGTAGCAGCAGCATCAAAGCCTAACCAAATTTTCGTGAACATCTATATTCTGCACAGATGAAAATCCATCATATTGCTCTCAGTATGCAGTACGGGGTTTAAAAAAAAAATCATCCCCAAATGGCCCTCACGCTGGTGAATAGTTAAATTTCATCATAATTCAGCCAGATCTATGCCCATTATTGCCCATCGTATGCCATGAAATCCCCATTTTTATCATGAGTCATTGTTACCCTCTGGTAAACTAGCATAACTATGGAAAATCACCATTTTTGATGGGAGAACTCACTATAAATGGCCATTTTCAATAGCTATTTTGACATAACCAGAGGGTAAATCCCCATATCATCCATGGTGTTCTGAGGATTGGTCCCAAAGTTCTTAGACTTTGGGCCAGACCGCCGTGCCGCCGCCTTTAGGCGGTTCCGAGAAGGGTTTTTGGGGAACGTTGGGCTGAGGAAATGCGGAATGATTGTGTTTACCATTGGGAAAACGAATAGCTAATGTTAATAATTATCATACCCATAGGATCCATGTATGGTATATATGCTAACATTTGGGGTATATTGATGGTAAATGTTAGCATATATACCATACATGGATCCCATGGGATATATTATAACTCGTGTGAACCCAACTTAACAATAGAAAGACAACAGACACTCTTGGCTGGTTTTTGTGAGGGGGGTCAACAGAACATTATTTATCACCAAATTTGTCACTCTTGCGGGTGATCCCCGTGGTTAGTAGCATTGCCAGTTTTATTCCGGGGCGGGCGTTTGCCCAACGTTTCATTGGGGGAAATGGGCATGAGTTACTTCCGAGGGTTTGTTTAGCATTGGTTTAGGGTTTATTTAGGATCATTTTAGGGTTTTCTTCGGGTTGGTTTAGGGTTTTGTTATGTTAGGTTTGTTTAAAGCTGTTGGGGCTATTTAAGGTTGTTTTCGTCTATCCGCAAGGTCTTTGAGTGGATTTGGGGTGTGCTTATGGCTTATTTTGGATCGGTTTGGTGTTTATTTGAGTGTCGATTAATTTGGTGTTCGCTGAGGGTCTTGCAAGTTACAGCTTGATACAGCTTGTCAAGGAATTTCGTTTAAGGATCTTTACGCTACAAATTGCGAAAAATGAAGGACAACCACGTGCCAGCAGAGATGCCGGGACCAGGGGTCCCCCGCAATTCTGCTGGCACGCGCCGGGGCGTGCCAGCAGAGAAGCGTTCACGTGCCAGCAGAGAAACCAACCATGCTGGGACGCGATTTGCGTGCCAGCGGGTTTGCGGTGACACGCCCGGATTGGGAAGCAGGGGCCTGGGATTTTCCGCCGGTTTGGTTTTGATAGCGCCGCGCTTGTGTTTTGTTAACCGGCCGACTTGCCGAAATATCTCCCGCGCACCGTTTCTGAATCAGAAACCGTCGAAAAACGGAAAATTCACTAAGTACATTTTCTTATATTTTCTTCTTGTCCCGGTTTCCGGGGGTATAGTAGAGGTACGTTTTCAAAAAGTATGAACAAAATACTGTTTCAGAATCTTCCTTTGCGCTTTTGGCGTTTTCGGGGTTTGTGGCCGTAACCTGGTACAACAAAATTTTGGCACATTGCGTTTGGCAATTGTTTGTTTGATACCCCCCTGTTGAGGAAACAACGGTGTTTGGAATGCCCCGGCCACAACCGAAAAGGTCAAGGCAAAGTAGATTCTGAAAAGATAGGACCTGATGACGTGAGGACAGATGCGACAAATGGGTGTGGCCACAGAATGTTGTCTTCAAAGCCTGTCATCAGCATCAAGCACGCAAATTAATTTTTCAACATCTGATGTTTTGATTCAATGGGTAGCAATAGTTGGATAGGATGCCACTAGACATGATGGACAAACTTTCCGGACCAAGACCAGCGCCACTGGATAGCAAAGACAATGGAAGCTGCTCTAAGGTATGCAACATCAATTTCTTCATCGTGCTGATTGAGCATAGCTTGGCATGTGGTGCAGGGCTTGCACCCGGTGTTACGCAAAGGTGAACTGAGAAGTTGGGCAGAAGCCGTGGTCTAAAAAGATGCACCACCCACAGAATAGCGCATCGTTGTGCAAGCGTTTGTGGGGCCAGTACTGGGCTTCATTTGGTTCGCGGTGGGCTTAGATCATGTTTGGTCTTATTTCACTGCTGTTGCCGGGGAATGCTGTGTTTTTGCATTAACTCCGGCTCCCGCCGTGCCAGAAGCATGATTTAGTTTTAAGGTTTGGTTGTGTAATCTGCTTGGCTGCATGATAAAAGGCAATCGAAAAGCGCTGACATGAAGTTGGCTTCTGCAAAACACTTCATTGTTTCCTTGCAGCGCTTTTTGGCTTTAAAGCTTTGACTTTCGCGTGTCTAGCTCGCTTTGTCTTTCACACGGTTGGAAGCTCAGACGTTGATATCAGTACTGTAATGCATACCAAAAAAACGGTCGGTTGTTTTACATTGTTTCCATGCTGGGTTGAGAGCCGCTCCGTGTTCAGGTGCTTCAATGCCAGTCCCGGCCTAAGCAAAAAGCACTGACCAATGATCGGAACAGTACTTTCACAACCCAGCACATGGTCGATTAGGCTTCTAAAATGGTGTGGGCCCGGAAGCAGCAAGATGTTGCGATGGAGGAGACTAGCATCGGGATGCAACATATGCACACATCATTGTGCTATGTCGCTGTTAACCTCCAGGACGCCGATGCCCAGATGAAGGGCGATGACGCGTGTTCAGCACCTACCTCAGCAGGGTATTGTGTGTAAAGACGTCTTGCTACGTGTTGCCAACTAAGTAATAACCTTGTACCTTTGGCGGCCGCTTCTCCGGAAGACACTACCCGACAGGCCGGGGATTTGGTCAGCAATCGACGAAATCAAAAGGGCACAGCCATGTAAATTCAAAGGGCAGCGTGTTTCAGGTTGCCTGTTTCGGGGCGCCGCGGAGCTCAAGTTCTGCTTGGCTCCAAAAGGCACTGCTGTCAAGTGTATTTGGCAGCATGTTGCCAAAAACCCCCGCGTCGTCGCCTCAGCAAGTTTTCATGATTGCAAGAAGGCAACATTCAAATTTCATATGTGCAGGACTCCCCGTGGTTGTCCTGGTCGGCTTCGCCGCTTGTTGCCTTTTGGTTTGCGGTGGCACAAGCAAAGCCAGGCCTGGCAACTACATGTCCTTTCATGCACTTGTGAGTTGCAATCAAGTTGGGCGTCTGCGCACAGGCGACCACCGGGTGATCGCAATCCTTCCGCCCACAGTTCGCATGTGGCATTTAAAGGAGGATGGGCGGGGAATCAGATGAAACGAACGACAGCAGCAATGCAAAACAACAGCATTCGATTTGCTTTTCCGGGATTGGGGATATGACCAGCACGGCTCCTGGTCTGGATGTTCCAATTACATCTAGACCAGAGCCGAGCGGTTCACGGACTGGGCCCACGAGTTTTTATCGGGCCCGGTCGATGAGGGTGTCCTCCTTGGTAGTATTGCCGCTCGGTTGCAAGTACGAAACCATAGGTAGCAACGTGCCAGCGATGCAGTGAACTACACACTCCTCGCTGAGGTGGCTTCCGGCAGGCATTTGAAGTCACTGTGGAGAATGTGTTTAAAACATGGTTACCTGGTTCGAAAGGTGTTGGCATCACCTTATGCGGGAATTCCTGTCGACTTTGGGCAAACGTCAGGGACTCCTAGCGTTGTTTACGGCACGTTAGCCCGTGATCAAAAAGCGCCCACGTCTTTGATGGGTTTCCGGTTGCCTTAAGTGGAAAATCATGGCCTGAGTTGACAGATTTGGTTTGGTTTCTTGAAGTCATCCACCCTCACAGCAATCAATATGGTTTGAATTTGCATGTGAAGAACATGATTGGTTTCATCGGTGGGTGCAATTGCTATTACTTATACTTATACGTAGGCGTATTTGCAATTGGCTGAAGTGACTAGTCCCAGGTTGAAAACCAGTTTTGACCCAGTTTCATTCCCTGTGTGTCTGTGTCTGACTGCAGTAGCATCAGCAAAACTGTACAGTGGATGGACACAGATGGACAACATATTGAAACCTTGCACTGCATTTTTTGGTGACCTTCAATCCCCAATCCCCAAATCTCAATGTTTCAGCGCACGTACTACCAAATGCGCTGTGGTAAGGGAGTTCTTTCGTCCGGTGGGGTCAATGCACTGCAGCGGACACATTGGAGAAGGGGCTTGGATACTGTATTTCCTCCATCTACGGTAGTACTGCTTACGATGTGTAAGTCCATTGCTGATGATTTCGCGATTTCAACAAAGCGGGTTGAAATGCCAGTTTTTCTCGATACCTCCGAGATGTTCGAATCGAGTTTTGCAATGGCCCCAAGGTCCCGTGGGCAACCCTACCCTTCCAAATGGGACGGCTGCAAAAAATGGGTGGTACCATTTTTTTTTTTGAAGGCAATCCCCTCAAAACACCCTTAAATTACTAGTTAAATCTAGTAAACCATCCGAATTTATATATTACTCTTCGTTTGGCACGCCTTTGCCAGGCAGATCAGTGAGTCATCTATGGCCAGTTTCAAGAAGAGCTGGAGCAAGGCAGACCTGGGTGAATCCCCATCATTGAGAATCCGTGGGCCATAGGCAGTACTGGATGGGGGCACCGGCAGCAAAGTTGCTGCTGTAACATGCTCCATCCCTCTTGCGGATGATGAAACCAGGATAAACTAAGTAAGTTTCTGTGGGCAGCTTGGCAGATTGTTGTCGACAGTACCGCGACCGATGAAGTATATGTTGGAGATCATTTGAAGCCATATAGCCAAGTAGCTAGGTAGAATGGTAGAAAGTGTGACGGTCAACTATATTTAACGATCTCTATCGGCAAAGACCTGACAGCCTCCGTGAAATTTGTGGGTGATAATTTCATCCATCGATTTGGACCGAAGAGGGCGCTTTGGCTCCCCACATGCCCCACTAGTCAGCAAGTCGCATTATTGTTAAGAAGTGGGTTGTCATCATGACTACCAACCACTCGTGCATGAAAACTTCCACATCATCATCTTTTGCTGGTTGGTGGTTTGGAACATTTTTTATCTTCCCATATATTGGGAATAATCTTCCCAACTGACTTTTATATTTTTCAGAGGGGTTGAAACCACCAACCAGTTGGTTTATCGCCAACTCTTTTGATGCTCATCACAGTCCATCCCATGGCAGGTTGCTGAGATGTTCCCAGGACGGCTGGCGGTAATTCCTGTGGAGGTACCACAGGATCCTCTACGATTGCTGGGGCCCGCCGAGATCAGGTGGGGGTCTGAAAACCTGTGATTTAACATGAGTTAACCCTCGAAAATGTGGATTTGACCATTGAGAACTGGGACTTTGACCACTGATTTTTTTACCCCTTGAAAATCAGGATTTGACAATATTTGACTTTTGAAAATTAGGATTTATCAACTGAACGAACATCGGGAGTTCATGGGATAGAATGGGATTTAACTAGCCGAGAAAAAACATTTCAAGATCAGGTGGGCGAAAATTCGTCTGAAAAATGGTAAGGAAAATACGCTGGGGAAATGGTGGTTGATGTTGGTTTTCATGGGATATGAACATGGGGATAGTTCATGGGATAGAACAAACCAACTTTATCAATCTTGGGATATAGTGGATGTTTCGATTCTTTAAAATCTGAAAATGGCGGATTTACCATTAAATTATGCAATTGTGTAAATATTGCGTTACACCGGGGGAAATAATGATTACAGTAACTCTAATTAGCCTCAACAAATTGTAAATTGTGCTAATTCACATTTTGAGGGCTAAGCTTGTCCAACTTACTGCTTCTGGGCTGCAACCTAATTGTGGGACAAACAAATTTCCATAGCAAACTGTTAATTTATTGGAGGGTGAATTTCAGTTGTCCAATGACATTTGCGCAGTGCGACGTGTGCTTTCATAAATCGGCAGTTTAAGACGGATCGCAAAATGTGCAACTGAAGTATCCCGCGAGAAAATTCGAGGAATCGAAGCACGGACACATTGTGGGCATCCACAATTTCCGCAGAAATCCAGACATTTTCCACTTGAAAGGTTGTCGGCCATAGGTGTTTGAGTTCTGGGTTTGAGGGAAATTTGATGGTTTGAACATCCTTTGCCTCTCAAGATTATCATGCCAGTACTTGGGGGCATACCGGTATAGCACATTTTTAGGCGCCAACCATTTGGCTTTTTGGCAACCAGAAGTTTCCATTCCAGGTATTCCCTACATGCAATGGTGATCTAAAACGACCAGCGGTTTTATTTTTGTGTTTCGTTTTTGAAAACGTTATTTTCTAATGAACGTCGGCATGATCGTCGGCATCATCATCATCACCATCATCATCATCATAATTATCATCATCATCATCATCATAATCATCCTGATCATCACCATGATCATCATCATGAACATCATCATGATCATCATCGTCACCATCATCATGACCATCATCATGACCGTCATGACCATCATGACCATCATGATCACCATCATCATCATCATCATCATCACCATCATCATCATCGCCATCGCCATCGCCATCGTCATCGTCATCGTCACCATCACCATTATGATCGTCATCGTCATCGTCATCATCATCATCATCATCCTCATCCTCATCATCGGCATCATCATCATCATCATCATCATTATTATCATCATTATTATCATCATCAATCACTTCACCGTCCAGGCGGGAGTTCTTGCTTGTGGCATGTGGGTGCATCCCTGTTAGGGTCCGCAGATACCAACCATATTGAAATACCTCAGCTACTGTATAGCTATGGTAATGCAACAATGGGATGTCCGAACGTCCAGACTTTTATCACTACTTAAATTCATGGGTTTCTATGCCAGTTAGATTCATTTTTTCCGAAAAGATGCACCAGCTCAACCACCCCTCTCAGGGACTGCCAAGATCTTCCACCAGCTCGGAAAAGCTTTGTCCTCTTGGGACGTGCGGCAATTAAGGTGCCATGGTGGTAAGTTTGAGGACACCGCGGGAGGCTAGCTTGACCAAATGGGTTGTGATGCTGATGATGATGATGATGACGACGGCGATGATGATGATAACGACGATGACGATGACGATGGCGATGACGACAACGATGGTGATGACGACGACGGGGACGATGATGATAACGACGATGTCGATGATGACGACAATGATGATGATAGCGACGGTGACGATGACGATGACGACAACGATGGTGATGATGACGACGGTGACGATGATGATAACGACGATGACGATGACGATGACGACGATGATGATAGCGACGACGATGATGACGATGACGACGACGACGATGATGATAATGATGATGATGATGATGACGACGGTGACGATGATGATAACGACGATGACGATGACGATGATGATGATAACGACGATGACGATGACGACGACGATGATGATGATGATGATGACGACGGTGAAGATGATGATAAAGACGATGACGATGACGACGATGATAATAACGACGGTGACGATGACTATGACGATGACGACGACGATGACGATGATGATGATCATGATCATGATCATGATCATCATCATGATGCTGACGACGATGATGGTGATAACGACGATGACGATGACGATGACGATGACAACAACGATGGTGATGATGACGACGATGACGATGATAAAAACGACGATGACGGTGATGATGACGACGATGATGATACCGACGATGATGATGACGATGACGACGACGATGATGATGATCATGATGATGATGATGATGATGATGATGATGTCGACGGTGACGATGATGATAACGATGATGACGATGACGATGATGATGATAACGGCGAGGACAATGACGATGACGACGTCGATGATGATGATGACGACGGTGACGATGATGATAACGACGATCACGATGACGATGGTTATTGATTATAGCGACGATGACGATGACAATGACGACGACGATGATGATGATCATGACGACGGTGACGGCGAAGACGATGACGATGATAACGACGATGACGACGATGATGAAGAAGACGATGACGATGATGATGATGATGATTATGATGATGATGATGATGGCCACAATGAAGATTATGATGATAATATCGGCGATGACAATGAAGATGATGATGACGACGGTGATGATGATGACTATGATGAGGGTGATGATGATGATGACGACGATGACGGTGGTGATGATGACGACGACAACGACGAGGACGACGACGAGGACGAGGTCGAGGACGAGGACGATGATGATGACGATGACGATGACGATGAGGAAGATAATGATGATGTTGAAGATGATGATGACGATGATGATGACAATGACGATCACGACGATGATGATGAACTTGTTGATGATGTTGATGACGATGACGACGATGATGACAATGATGATGATGATGATGATGGTGATGTTGATGATGGGTTTGATGATGTTTATGATGATGATAATGACGATGATGTTCATGGGGGTGCTGATGACACCAGGGCTGGGATGAGGATGAAGATGATGATGGTGATGATGATGATGATGATGATGCAGAACATTGTAGAACTATACTAACTATCTATTCTTCCTGTATTTTGACATGATTTATCCTCATATATTTGGACACAACTGAATTGAAGTGTCTTGAACACAAGGTTTTGTCTTATAGCAAATTATGATAGATTCTAGTAGATTATGGAAATCCATTCCCGCCAACTAGTACCATCATCCAGGAGTACATGAGTGATAGTTTTTGTGGTCAAATGATTGGTTCTTCGCAAGGGGGGTGAACATTTACTGCGCCGTACATTTTATCCACTCCAGGATGAATACCTTCCCGTTTTTTGACATAGTTATCGCAAGTGAGCCATCTTCCATAGCAAGCTCTCAAATTACCAGGATGGATACATCTAAAAGCAATCGAGGACCACATCTGGAAGGCACCATGTTTAAGGACACGGCCAAGTGATGCCAAGTGTTTCCACGCTGAGCACCTGGTAATTTCCTGATTTTACCGTTGACCTCCAGTAAAGGAACAGTTTACTATGGAAATGGCCCATTTGTAGACGATTTACATATTATTAAATGCTGAATTCCACAACCGTATGTTAGTTTACCACAAGGTACTTCTTCGATTTCCGATGAATTTACCTCTTTGGTGGCTAGTCAACTCGGGTCCGTTTTTTTTTTGGTAATGTGATATTTTCCAAAAGGTCCTATAATGAACATCCAATTTTCGGTTGTTTATACCACCCATTTCTGGCAGCATTGTGGATAGTTTATTGGGTGAGATCCTTTCAGAATGACTCGATCTCTCATATTGCTGCTTAGTTTGTATCCCATGATATTCCCATGAAATATCCCATTAAATCCCAATCTGGAGAGGAAAGAAAGGTAACATCACCCTGTGCAGCCTGTGCATGTTTCCATAGTTTTATCCAAAAAAACACGTTTTCCCAATAAATCCCAAGTTTCATTGGTTGAATCACCATGTCTATGGAATTGCTCATGTTTTTTGTTTTAAACTGCAATCAGATGGCAGAATTCCCAGTGGGACCCCATGGCGGAGGTGACGGGGGCCACTCGAGTGCTGGCCATGGGCGGTGGCGGAGTGAGTTTGAAGGAGGCTGAGCTCAGTGAGGACCAGGACAGCTTCGGCCGGGGACAGCTCCATCGCCTTGTTGGGGGAGTTGACCATGCAAAGAAAAGGTGTTTTTTTGTGGGATTTCATGGGGATTTAATAAAGATTTAGTGGGAGATATTGAGATAATTGTGATTAAACGCTTTATTGGGATATAATGGGATATAATATGATATTGTGTTTGAACCTTTTAACACGGGGAATTGTGTGGATATAATTGGGATATGCCATTTAAGTCAGCAACTTGTTATGATTCTGACATGTGGGTGTGTCTGAAAATGGTCGCCTACCCACAAAATGCCAATGAATTAGCGAATATGATGATCACCCAAAGGCAATTTTATTAGAGAAGTTTCGCATAGTCATAGACCCTGAGGATGGGGACACATATTATTACAATGTTTCTATAGAAGAAACTATAGGACCTATAGGAAAAAAGTTGTTCAATCCCTTACCTGGCAGGGTCTATGTTAACTTTGGGGGTGGTACATCAACAAAATGTGGTATTTTCCTTCATGAGAACGACTTTTCGAGCTATGGGACGGAATTGGGTTCCAGCCAATTTATGGCCGAAGAGAAGGTGATACGGGCTATAGTGAGGGTGGAATGGAAGCTAATAAAGCATAATAAAACCAAACTATTCCGTATCCGCAGGTGTAACACCAGGGAATGTTAAATCCACGTTACAGGGATTTGACGGGATACGCAACAGACATATTTTCGCTGTCGTGAAACTCTGGGACTTGCTACCACGTTGTCCTCTGCGACCTCTCAAGTTTTCTATGAAACCCAGGGTTGACCACTGCAGACACCCGCTGAGCTAGGAATTTCCGCAAACAAATGAAGACGATTTGGCAGAAAACAGCAAAGATGGAAGGGTTATCAATACCCATATTTTTACCATTATTTACCTACAAAACTGGGCCATTCCAGCACCATGGAGCATATGGGATATGAATGGGTTCCCACAACCCTGGAATAGTGCAGATCCTTGAAGGACATCAGATGGACAGTTTTTGCTTTGAGCCGAGGGCATAAGGAGATGTTGCTGGGCCATGCTGGGCAGTGTTTCAGGGCTTACCCTACTGGTAGCCCACCCCACACGGGTATGTATACACATCTAGGCTTGAGGCTTTCCATAAATGGGGATATCCCAATAGCTGGATGGTTTATAAGACTTTATAAGGGAAGATCCGATCTATAAATGGATGATTTAGGGGTACCCCCATTTTAGGAAACCTCCCATATATGTATAGTCGATCTGGCTGATTGAGACCACCCTACATGGCAGCCGTGATGTTATGTGTATGCGTGCGTATGGACATGTACGTATTATACACCAAATGGGTTTGCACATGTGCGTTTTGGATGTTTATATTCGTTCCAAATCGAGGAATTGATATGAGATATTAGTAGCACCAAGAAAAACATCAGACAGACATATTGAATTAACTTTTCGAAGGAAGTTTAGAAGCTATACTTCCGACAATATGGACAGTTGAAAAGCAGAGGTGAGAAGAGTCAGAAGAGAAAAGATCAGAAGAAAGAAGATGTAGATGCGCGAAAAGATAGGAAAGT
>Ga0126342_10009694_pt1 | contig 17251 bp, 14 predicted proteins | sample Cyp1metagenome_FD_92528 | JGI IMG/M metagenome (GOLD analysis project Ga0126342, IMG submission 92528) | Coral microbial communities from Lord Howe Island, Old Settlement Bay, Australia - Cyphastrea 1 metagenome | ecosystem: Host-associated > Invertebrates > Cnidaria > Coral ... | reverse complement strand
CTATGTGTATGTCTATGTATATGTCTATGTGTATGTCTATGTGTATGTCTATGTGTATGTCTATGTATGTCTATATGTATGTCTATGTGTATGTCTATGTATATGTCTATGTGTATGTCTATGTGTATGTCTATGTGTATGTCTATGTGTATGTCTATGTGTATGTCTATGTATGTCTATGTGTATGTCTATGTGTATGTCTATGTGTATGTCTGTGTATGTATGTGTATGTATGTGTATGTATGTGTACGTATGTGTATGTATGTGTATGTATGTGTATGTATGTGTATGTATGCGTACGTATGTGTATGTATGTATATGTATATGTTTATGTTTATGTTCATGTACACGTGTCTGTATACGTGTCTGTATACGTGTATGTATACGTGTCTGTGTAGGTGTATGTATACGTGTATGTATACGTGTATGTATACGTGTATGTATGTATGTATGTCTGTCTGTCTGTCTGTCTGTCTATCTGTCTGTATGCGTGTATGTGTATATATATATGTGTGTGTGTTTATTTATCTATATTTACGTATGTATGTATGTATGTATGTATGTATGTGTGTGTGTCTGTATGTATGTATGTATGTATGTATGTAGGTAGGTAGGTAGGTAGGTAGGTATGTAGGTATGTATGTACACAATGCACGTATCTAACTAAAATATTCTTAATTCGTCAACCTGAAATTAGTTGATTTGGGGGAGGTTCCCCTTGCGAATCATCATTTCTAGTGACATCCATGTGAGTTATTTGTAATTTCTCCAGCAAGTATGAAAAAGGGATACACCAGTCGTGAGGAACATTTGCCAGCACAACTTGCAATCTCATCAAATGTTATCTTAGAATATCAAGATTCCCTCAACATTCCACAGAAATCAGTGGAATCCATCTTGAATGATTTGAATGTCACCACTCTCTTGCAGTAAATCGGCATATCGTCAACCAAGCAATTTGCGCTCCATCTGAGCCAGTCCTCGTCCAAAGATGCACTCACGCAAGGATCGGGCCGGTCCACCACATTCCGCAGCACTTCCCACATTGAAAAGCCTGCCAGGTACAGCAGAACTGGTGGCTGGTTACAACCTGATTCTCATTAGGAATCACTTCAATTTTGAGAAACTAAACAATGTGTGAAAGCACTGGAAAAGCATCCCACCTAGCAAAGTTTGAAAAGTCTCCACTTTTGGTCAACCCCCAAAAAAAGATCGCGCCAAGGATGTCCCTTGAGCCGCCCAAGCAGTTCGGTCAATTTCGTCGATCATCTAACAGGGATGAATGCATATATATTATATAACACAAATTTAGAGGGATGGACCCATTCATATGTCATCCCAAATATTGGTGGGTTTCTTGTTTGAGGATGGAACTTTCCATGCCATGCGCAGTCCCCTGGGCTTAAATGGCTTGATCCATGCCCATGTAAGGGCAGTGTTAAACAAGCCTCTGTCAATCCTTGTGCTGGTTGGTTTTCATAGGGAGAACCATGATACCCCATGTCATGCCCCAGTAGCCCGGCTATTGTAAGCCCCGCATAGTAAACCAATAAACCATCAACCAACCCATCATTTATCAATCAAATCGCCTCATGGTTGGTGGTCAGAACCAACAAAAACCTATGAATGCTGGTCAAATCCGGAATAAAAAAACGATTATACCATAAGATTCTATCATCTATCAACCATATCCCCTGTTTTTTTTGTGTTTTTTACCCATGGTTTCGCCATTTTCGCCCTGAGCCTGAGGAGCTACCTGGAACTGATTCGGACAAGAGCTCCGTGGTGAGGTCCATGGGCGTGCGACGTAACAACTGCGCTTGCTTGGAGATGCCTGGGGGACTTCGGACTCCCGTGTTTGACGGGAATATAATTAATCATGTATGTAAATAAAAAATGTATATGTTTATTGTTTTATCTATTTACTTATCTATGTATCTATGTCTCTACGTATCTATCTATCTATCTACCTACCTACCTACCTACCTATCTATCTATCTATCTATCTATCTATTGCGTATATTTGTCTAAACTCGAAGGCACTGCTCTGGTAGCTGTCTGAAACTTGATAGGGTGGGCACCCTTTAAAGGTACAGTGGCCGATGCTCAAGCCCAAGTGGATGAGTAAAACATTTCGATACACATTTAATTGCTCATTTACATGTCTCATTGTCTCTCAAAATTTGAGCGAGGCTGCTAAAAGGATGCCAACATCAGCACTTGAACTCGAAACGGGTATGTCGCGACTGTGGCACCGCACCCCTTCACGACACCACCGCACCCCACCACCGTGCGTACCACCACTTGTACGAACCAGACGCCCCAACCGCCCCTATACGACTAGGCCCTCCAGAGACAGGGGTTCAGTGCATTTAAAAAGCTTTTCCCTAAAGTGTGTGTATGTATAACGTGTATATATATATATGTACTGTATACCGTATACTATACGTACATTTAGAGATATAGATATCCAACCATCTGATGTTTGGGACTTGGTTTCAACTGGGATTTCCCCGTTGAATATGGTGACGAAATCGTAAAAAATGGAGATGTAATCAGAATGTAATGGAAATTGCTGGGTGCTTGTCTGTTTGGTTCAGAATGGGATTCCCAGTTCATGGGTTGTGGCAATCCCCAATATATTGGGCAGTATAACCCGTGCCCCAATCACATGTGTATTCTCTGGATCTGGATTCAAGACTCCCCTTCTAATTCACCCTCTCAAGTTAGAACAAGCATGCCTGACATCGAACTAAGAGAAACTAACTAAGCAGCAATACCTTGTTTGAATAGCGTTTGTGAACTAATCATCAACCAACAGGGGTTTTGAACACTGCGAACTGCTAACGTGAAAAGTGGAAATTCTTGGCCATGTTCTTGAGATCCTGGGAAGAAATCAGAAAACGGGGACTTAAACATGAAAAAGACACAAAAAACATCGGCTTTTCGCCTTTTTGCCCATGAAAAAGTCGGATGAAGGACCGATGAGAATAGACAAATATGCTAAACATTACATTTATCTGAGATTCATTGAGATTAACAACAAAAGTCGGCGCTTGCTGTGGCAGCCATTTCATGTAAAGCCCATTGTGGATAGCCACCGTCTCCGAATCCCCGAGCCCACCTGGGATGAAACACATTGGATCCATCAGCACCGCCCTCTGTGCTCCAGCCTCGGCCTGTTGCGCCAGATCCAGACGTGGCCATAGGGGTGCTCCAAACCAGATTTCCCTAGGGGGTAACTTGCCATATTCAAAAGTCATCATGGCTGTGGGATGCCAACAATATCCAACAATAAACCTTTAAGGTCTTTTTGGCGTCATAAGACCCTCGTATCCGAACCCCCACTCTTTGTAGCTTTCAGGATTGGCTGCAATATGGCAGGTTATAATTCCCTTTGTGTTTAAAGTGGTAAGCCCAATCTTAAACCACCGGAGGTTTACCACTTTGGGTTTACCACTCACCCGGGTCATTGCTGGTTAACCCCAAAATTTTAGTCGCTTAACCCCCATGAAACCCCATTGAGTGCTGATTTACCACGCTTCAGCGCCGAAAGTGCGCCCTCCAACCTCCAGCTTCTGGAGCAGCGCCGATGCGACGGCTGTACCAAAGCTGTGCGCCAAGATGTCTACAGGCTGCCTCCGAATTTGGACCCCTGACTGATTGGACTCCTACTCCCATACTACTCCCATAATAAGCCCCAAGAGTATGAGAAGCGACCATGGGAATGCATTGAGGGTCCCTATAATGTATGACATGAAATTTCCCTCTGGTAATCTGGTCTGTATATATTATGTGCACATATAATTCTAATCAATGGATACCCATGGATACCCTATCTTAAAGACAAACCCACATGAAGCGCCCAGGGTTGGCTGAAGGGAAAATATACTGGAAACCATGGATCTTACTGGCTATACTTCACTTCAAGGATTTGAACCACAGGTTGACCAATCCGGTGAAGATTCGAAAAGGTCCCTCAGTGTTTGGAGGTTCATAAATTTAGGACATACCGTGACATAGCCTTTAGCTCTTGTTGGTACACAAAAGCTGATGCCTTGCCGCCTTGCCATTTGGCATCCAAGACTTCAAGCTAGGTCAGCTAGGTCAGCTACGGTAAGAGAAGTCAGCTAGGCACAGCAGCGCATCTCTGCCTCTCCAACTTCGCGGCGACCGCCTCTGCAATTTGTCTCACCGTCGGCACAGATTGGTCGAAATCGCCACGTAGAGGCACCCGCGTCACCAGCAACCACCTGGGAGCTGGAAACCCGTTGAACTCACTATTGTGTCATCTGGTTCCACTAGAACCACCGAATACACCCATGGAAACCACCATGGAAAACGGAAGCAGAGATTATCGCCATACTGGTAGCTGGACAAATGCTGTTTGGACGGCTGACCAAAAACCAAAGCCCTGATCAGCACATGTCCCAGATACTGTACTTCATTTCAGAACTGTCAATCGACTCCTCTACCAGGATTCATGGAAATGTGGCATGCAACATGATGCAACATGACATAAGCCCAAATAAGCATCCGTGAGTGTTTCCTTTGATCTTCTACGAAGTCCTTTCACTATCTTTCACTATCGTTCACCGTGGTCTTTGCTAAAGAATTAGCTTGGACTCAGAGATCTCGCCACCAAGTTGCCCGCAATCCACAATGATGACCCGCCTGGGGCATGAATCCCTGGTGGCTTCACTGACACCCGTGGGATCCCCGTGGGATCCCCTTTTCGGATCCCATTCCCATGCCTGCGGCCCAATGCAGGCAGCAAAGCATCAAACAGGGGAGAAGCCAGTCCTGCAGCTGTCACTGGGCTTGCTGGGATGCTCCCCTGGCCCACCTTTCGTAGCTGGATGTGAGATTATTAGTACATGGGAACATTCGATGAACCAGTTCTAGTTCTCACAGGGTTACTAGCTGCTTGACAAAAACTGCAATCATAGCATCCGCAGTCCTTCCTATCTAAACCCGCCAGGGAAAGACGGATCTGTCATTTGGCTGATTCCCCCACAGCTTCCAGGCTGTATAATCGGAAGCAACCCCTGCACAAGTTTTTCCAGGCCTCTTCCATAGCCGTGAAGGACCAGCAATGGAGGCTCATCAGCATCACAGCGCTCCCAGTAACCTGTGAACGGTCTGCCAGTGAACATCGCAGTGGTAGGCCATGGCATGTCCCCAACTCATTGCCATTTGAAACAAAACCCACTCTAACATGTATGTCTCTATAAGTAAGACCCAGTAACACTAAGATTTCATTGTAAAGTTGGCATCAAAAATTGCAGTAGGGCGAATAAAAGTAGATGTAAGGTTGTAGTGGCGGTTGTGGAAGACAAGGACGCTCGGGTATTTTGCCTTATCCCTTGGAGACAAAAATGGTCCCTCTCTGCCCAAGTCCAAGTGAAAGTGGCAGAGATTGCATCCAGCCGATGGCTACATCAACATGCTTATACACTTCTGGTGGTGGTCTCCCATGATTCTTGATTGTCCACAGCTATACGAGTCCATGAAAATCAGCACCGGAGTATCAAACAGTCCCATTTTGAAGTATTGTTGGTTGTTGTGTTGTGCCCAGATTATTCCTCCTCGTCATCCGAGACATACATTGGATGATTCTTTGTACTACAACTACCAACAAATATGTGTGCTCAGTACTTGAGGTCTTAAATGATCCTTGCTCGATAGGTCTGCCCGCTGGTGAACAACGATGCAAATGAAAAAAACACCAGTCGTAGATCACGATGCCATAGTGAACTGAAAAGGGAATTTCTCATCGCAAACCATCGTGAAGTATGTTGAATATATCGTAACATAATTCCATAGATTTGAATGGCTTGAACATGAACATGCTGATATGTTGATTTTGCCAACCACAGTAGCTATGTTGAGGTTGTCAAAATATGTTGCAATACCATAGGTTTATGTGCCATGGCTGCCATGGTCAAAACATGTTTTTTTTGTGGCTTTTGGGCATCCCATGAAACATGGGAATGTATATAAATTTCCACGGGCACATCAAATCACCAAAAAAATCTCAAAAAGACTCTATGGAATCTGATAACAACTATAGCCATCCTATAACCATCCTATAACCATCCCATAACCATCCCCCATTTTTTGGATCAAAATATGGATCAGCGGATGACACTTCGGGATCAGCGGATCAAGGACCATCAAGGATCAGCCAAGATGCTCAGGTCTCGAATCTTTGGATCCCTGGTCTCCGTAAAGCCTTGCTGCTTCAAGCGGCGCCGCGCCAAGAAGCGTTGCGCCTGGAAGAAGCGAAAGCAGAGACCCTGGGGACCGTGGAGGCGAAATCACAGATTTAGAATGGGGGACCATAGAATGGGGTTGTTTAAGACTAGGGGGATGGCATTTATCAGGATTTATCAGGATTTATCTTCATCAAAAAGGTGAAAAATAACATATCAAATATCATCAAAATATATAGGTAGGATTTTGAATGGGCACCAATTTTGTTAAAGACTCTTGAAAGGTGTGGAAGGACTCACCCAGTGGGCATCTATCAGGTCCAGGTAAAGGTGGAAAAAAGAAGAGTTGCAGTTGCAGCATATTGCTGCATGTTTCTTGCTCATATCGGACATGGAGAAGAGAACTAAATCGAATTTGATTCGCCAGTAGCAAAGAATGAAAAGCTGAACCTCTCTGCGAGGTCTGTTACGAAATGTGCCAAATCAAGACCGTACAATTCTGTTGGCTGTCGCCATAGCTGAGACTTTTTCGGTTCAGCCGGAATAGCCTGAGTGGATTCTGGAACTCTACCAGACGGATACTGCGGGGTCACCAGCAGGAAGCCTCCATGAAGGAACGGAAGAGTAGAGGTTTGTACCATGCCTCCACCTTGGCATTGTGCAAACACACTGCGTTTGACCGCTTGGTCCACTTGGCATCGACTGAGATTGATATACTCGAAATCCATCCAGGTGGCAGAAAATCTTCGGCAATTTCCAATGCTTGGCGCGCGAGAAGCTGAATCATAGCCCATCAAAAAATCCTCCCAAAAAAAGTATGTATAACTTCCAGCAACCAATCCCGATGGGTTGATGCTCCCAATCATGTTCGATAAAACAACTGCTTAATCCAAAGAATCCTCCCAAAATCATGGCATTTCTTCACCAACTGCCATTGCTGCCATCGGTTTTCCGAAATACACCGAGCCACTGAACCTTGGCCATAGACAAAGCAATTGGAGGTGCCACCTGGAGTTGGAGCCCAGCGACATGGCCATGGCTCAACATCATTCCCACCCCAAGTCGCACCTCTGCGGCTTGTTCCGAAATTCCCCAAGGTTGCTTCCAGAGCGGTCAACTGCGGTTGCGTGCAACGGGATGATGATTTTACCGGTTTTCTTGGTAGGTTGAATCCGCTCTCACTGGGATATATTCAGGATATCATACCCCCAAATCTCAACAGATTAAAGTCAGAGCATGATCCAAGCGGAGACACAAACTTGGGACCCGACAGCATCATCCGAGGCCGCGCCCAAATGGCTTTGCAACCACTCGTGCACTTCCTGAGTCACAGGTATTTTCCAAGGTACGACACAAATACATACAAACGCCAAATACAACTTCATCCATCAAATGCCTCCAATTCTTTTGTCCATCCAATGTGTTCTTCTTCCAGACTGTATACTTGTACCTTTGGAAGAGTCTTTGTTCTCAGTGGAGTGTTGCATTCTTCGACATGAGTAAGATGCAGTTGGACACCCACATGTATCCCCACGTTTGTAGTCTCTTTAAACCTATGCACCCCATGAAAGTCTATGTCATCTCACCCATTTTCGATGTTCAACCCAGGCATATCTCAAAGTAGGGTATACCCAGTTTATAGATGTTTATAGCCACTATTGTAGGGAATATGATAAACCAGGAAATGTTGGGCTGTTTCACAAACCTGTCAGGTACCCAAACGCCGGACCCTGCCCTGCCCCGCCTCCCGTGGCAATGCCTCTGGTGGCGCACCGAAGAAGGCGTGCCGCACGAAGCGCGTACAGACCAAGGGGTCCGAGCCTCACGGAACCGGTGACGAGGAACCGACCCTGGAAAAGATTCATGTAGGTCTGTCTGAAAATGGAGTATACCTGTATACCTCAAAAATGGCCATAAAAACAATTTTACTCGGGAAAATACGGCAAAATGATGAGTGACCAGCAAATTTTAGGCTATCCTATTTTCGAAACCCATGTGGTAAAGCCAACGAACCATCCCCTATTTTACCAGAAATGGTATATACATACAGCATCCCAAGTGGGTGGTCCATTATTAGTTTTCTACCACACTAATGGGTTTCGAAGCATTGCTTAGCCATTGCAAAAACGCATTGACTAAACATGCATTAGCCATTGACCAATCCTTTCTTTAATCATTTATGAACTTAATTATGAACCGTTGATTAATCGATTAATCATTGGATACAATGCCACTATTGCAGGGTTAGCCAACTTCAGGATATTTTACAGTACTCACCAAAAAAGGGAACATGAACCGGAGAACAGGAATATTGGCCAAAGACATTGGATATGACCAAAGGAAAAATTAGATAAAATGAATTAAAATGATGGATGGTTGGCCAGCCCAGTCGAATGGTTCATCAACGGTTCACCACTATACAAATAGCCATCAACCTCCCCGATGTTTTTAGAAACCTCCAATATCAACGGTCCCCATGACTGGTGAACCAGGTGGTTTGGGATCACAGGACCACCTGGTTCACCATGAAGCCCTGGTAGAAATGTAGAAACAAAACTTGACTTCTTTACCTGTGGAGCATAAAATGTCAAAGCTTCATCCCCCGCATCTCTTGTTGAAAGATGCTGGGTCAAAATGAACCCAATGTTGCTGATGATGACAATGATGACAATGATGACAATGATGACAATGATGACAATGATGACAATGATGAGGAGGAGGAGGAGGAGGGGGAGGGGGAACGGGAAGATGAAAATGATGTGATGATGATGTCGTATCATGGTATCATGGTCGTGAATACTCTGCTACTTGATGATCATCAATTAACATCACTCGCAGTCGCAGGGGGCGAGGACATTGCCTGCAGATCCGCACCTTGTCCTTGACAACGTGCCAGGCTCATGAAATGCCGGCCATACTCCTGCCCAGCCGACGGAAGGGACCCACTAGATATGGATAGCTGTCGATTTGAAAAATCTCAGTGATAATGTCAATTTGATATGCTCACAACGCGACGATTTTCGAGGGCTGGACAGACATAATCCAATTTCTACTGAACGATATATTCATACAATTAGGGTTTGTCTGAAATGGGGTACTGCCACATCTGCTGGTCCATACTTACCCCATCAAAATGGCCATAACTAGAGGTAGACAACCCATTTTCAGACTTCAACCCATTGTGGTCATATTACGGGATGAAGTCTGAAAACTATTTTCAACCCATTTCCAGACTTCAACTGGGGGTTGATTGCATATCCCATATCCCAATCCGAAACCCTAGATTTTCTCAGCTTCCCATACCACCTCGTCCACTGGTGCGAGCTCAGGGGATGGTGCCTTCTTGGCGCGTCCTGGGACATCCGTTGTGGATTTAAAAAATGCCTACAAGCCAGTTATTAGTTTTAACTAGTTGATAGCGCTATATAGTTGTAGTTATATTGTGTATATATATATATAATTGTATACATGTATATATATATATGTATATATATATATATAATTGTATATATATATATATATATTATTAATAATTATATATTATATATGATGAATGGCATGGGAGGGTATGTCATACTGTTGAACTGCTGCAATCTGCAATATTTTTGTGGCCATTTTTTTCTCCGTAGCCAGAAATGGAGATTCGGAGGGCTCTTGGGACCCCAATGTTGACCCATCGAAATCTGCATCCAAGTGTCGTTTCACATAGCAGTGATGAGCAAAGCCTGACATTTTTTGTGGTGTCCGACGTGTCGTTTACCATGGTGCTACTCAAAATGCAGGGTTTGTAATGGACAATTCTATCAAAATGGATGATTTGGGGGTACCCCCATTTTAAGAAACCCCATTACTTGAGGAATGCTTGACATGACAAAAATCTGCTTGAGTCGTTCGTCCGTCATTCTTTCCTTTAGAGACGAACCATGATTTCGCCCGAAATCTGAATCATTCTGTCCAAAAACAGTCAGTACAGTACTTACTTGGATGTGATCCGATTGGGGTTCTACCCCATCCGAATAGAAAAATATTCAGCTTCTTATTCTTGTTTTAGGAAGATCCTGCCTGAAGAGCCCCTCTCCACACAATGCGCCTGTTCCTTCTGCCACGAAGTATGCACCCAGCACGCGACGTGGCAAATGGTTCATTTGCGAATCAAAGTCAGTACAAAGCCTTCAGAATTTTTGAAGTATGTGTCTCTGTGGAAGGACGCGCCATTGGCATGCAGCCAAGTCACTATCTGTATCTTTGGCAACGCCAGAAAACTATTTCACCAAATGAAGAAAGAGTATGATCACTTGAATGTGTGTAGTTCCTGTGTTCTCATACTGTTCATGACCTCGTGTGAATGATGTCAAGCTTGAATCGAGTGTGCAGCGCCAGCGCAGAACAAGCAAACATTGAATGAAGGATTGATACCAACGGCCATCTATAGGAACATATAGGAACAAGGGCAATGGACTCTTTGAACCAGTTCAGTTCACCATGTGTGTCCATGTTTGGTTGACTGTTTGATCGACTGAAAACTGCAAGGTCTCATTGGTTCCAAACTTCAATCGGCAGAGAGGGACAATAATTCAATAGCTGAAAAGCTGAGAAGCCAGCTACAACATGGTATCGATCATTCATATGATATTCCCAAATATTCCCATGTATTCCCTATTCAAGTCAATTCAAGTGTCTTACATTATCTTACATTGTTATTTTCAGGGTCTACCCCCCTTTGTTCATCACGCCTGGCTGACAGGGTACTGCAATGCAGGACTTCACCCTGAAGGGCATGGTTGTGTGTCAATGCTGGTTCTTATGGATATCAAATAATTAATGGGTATGGGTTAAGAATAAAGACCTGGCAAACCATCATTTGTTTGTCTATGTTTGGTATTAAGTATTGACCATACAATTATTCTTGGGGTACCCAATTTTGATCATTTTTGATCCATAGCCTTATGTTAATCCATTATAATATCCTTCATAATCCCAAGCCACATGTTTGGGTTCAAGCGCAGCTCATCAGCTCATCCCACGAGGTTAGCACCTTGTCTCGAAGGAAGCGAATCGCTGAATCCCGGAAGGTGACGGTGTCGCAAGCCTCGAGGAAGGGACGGTTGTCGCAGTGCAGTAGGCGCAGTACTTCAGCCAACTGTATGACTCTTGACCCTGCAATCCATCAACCCTCTGGACCTTCCATTATCCTGCATCACTAGACACCTAGCCAAAGCCACCTCTATCAGTCTATCATGTCTATCATGGCATGCCAGTCCGCGCAAACTGTTGGACTGCGCTCCCGTCAGGGACAATTATGCACTGGTGGCTCATAGTCTACCTTCTGAGATGAGATGTCAATGCCAGCATATGCCAGCCGCACAGCAACTAGAGGACTTAATGATACTTAATGATTTAATGATCCAGAAAATCCAGAAAATCTAGTGACTCCTAAAATAGCCCCCGTTGTCACAAGAGTGGCGCTGGAGTCTGCGGCCTCTGTGCAGGCAAACAATGGCCCAGACATACGTTTGGTGCCTCCAAGGTGGCGTCATCTACACACGGTGTTCGGCTCACTGGTATCGGGATTCCCCGTTGATGGATTAAATATGATTACCCTCTGGTAAACCTACAAAAAACAATGGGAAATCACAATTTTTAATGGGCAAATCAACTATAAATGGCCATTTTCAATAGCTATGTTAGTTTACCAGAGGGTAAATGATTATAATCCCCGAGGGAATCATCAACCAACAGGGGTCTAGCAGCCACTGCTCAAGTCAGCGACCTGGCCTATGTACCAACCATCTACATCTGGATTGTCCATCCACTCGTCCAGGAACTTCCGAGAGACCTTAGCCACGCTGTGAACGACGCCGTAGCGCCCAGACGTTTGTTGTGGCAGTGCATGACAGGGATCCTAATGTTAATCATATCTCAATCATATACAAGGGTTTCCATAAATGGGGTTAGCCTCAAATAGATTGTTTATTTCATGGAAAATCCATCTATAGATGATAACTAGGGTGCTTTTTTGGGTAATTACCCCCATGACATCCATGACTCAGGAAACATCCATAGATGAATCATATATCAATCATAGGTATCCCCATTCAGGTCCAAGGAGTGGAGTCCAAGGAGTTCCAAGGTCGTTGCGCCACTCGAAAGGAGCAAACGTCCCAAGGGATCTTCCTCTGGACGAATGTTTGTCCACCTGAAAGAGGTCGAAAAATGACACGACTTTGCCACAAAATCCCACTGGGACCTCAGTGGAATCATGTAACATTCTGTAACATCATATAACCAACAATATCCAACAATATGGGATGATTCAATGATAGCGGGCAAATGGATTCCGAAAATTAATGATCAAGCATGGACGGAATGAGATACCCCACCAAACCCAAGTGCATGCGTATCCGATAGCAAAAGATGGAATATAATTTAATCCAATGGGACAATGCCAATCACCAGACAATGTATATCGGGGTGGAACATGCTGGGTTTTTCAGAAACTCTTTTCCAGGCGATCCATCCATATGAACATGTCTGGGATCCTTACAGCATGCGTTCTCGCATTCCCTCCAATGCACCAGCAGAAAAGTGCACGCCGTTACTGAGCGCGGACGGCTTGGGCGTCTGATAGGGCCGAATGGCCCATTTGTGGGTTGGGGTGTCCCGAATTTCCACCCATCACAATCTGCCACTGTCTTCAAAGTAAATCGTTGCGTGCACCGCCACAAAGAAAGTTCAGGTAAAACTTTGTGGGGCAAGTGTGAATTTAGTATGGAGCCCACAGAGATATTCAAAAAAAACACTTGCTCCAGCCAGTAAAGGGCAGAGCTGCCCAAGCACAAATTCAAGCGCCTTTTTGCTCCCAAAAAAGCGCAAACTGCATCCGTTGAGAGCATTTGCAGAGCTGTGCTGAGCAAATTTCAGTCGTGGCTACTACAGTGATGGCCCACTTGGGGCTAGCAACACCCCAAGCACAAGGGTTATCTACTAGTTGCATTAAATGGGCTGAAATTCTGAAACTCCAGTTGGAACAAGGAGCATGGCCCATCACTGCACCTGTACATTTTCAGTGCAAACCCATCTCAAACTCAAAGGCCTAGGTTTCCACCTGCGTCTAGTGCCACTGCACAACACAAAGAAAGTAGACGGTCATCAGATGTCACAGAGGCCGCAACCCAATGGTTTTAACATGTTTTAACCTTTGGAATTCAAACTGAGGAACAACAGCATCATCATCCAGGGTGATGGCACCCAAAGGAATCCAGAACTGAAAGAAGGACATAGCCTCACGTCCACACAAACGTCGCCCTGAAAACAGTGCGTTGCGTTCACATCTACTGACACTGAAGTAGAGAAGCCCAAATGAATGTTTCCTTGGCTGATGCCTCTGCAATGAACAGTAAAAAGCACCATTGCCAAACCGAATAATAAATGAGGAAAAATATACAGTAGATAATATAGCAAAATCACTATTCCTCGATGAAAAATCTTGCAAAAAATCTCCCATGCCCAAGGGTCCGTTTGTGTTCAGAACTCCTTTGCAGAGATTCCCAACGCTCTCAACCTGGCAAAGGAAGTAGGTGCCGAGCACGCCAAAGCTGGGAGGGTCCGTGCCGCATGCTGCTGAACTGCTAAAGCCTTAGAGAATCCGAAGAATTTGGTTCTGGATGGTTCTGGATGGTTCTGGATGGTTCTGGGACCTTGGACTCTGCAGACTCTCAAAATGGGCTTGTCTGAAAATTTGGGGGTTCAGAAAGTTCAATAGCCCAAAATTTAATGGTCTATTTTGAGGCTTCCTGCAGATTCCCCACTTTCAATATTTTCAGACCACAGACACCACGGACAAACAGATCTGCAGATCACCAAGCAACCTCCGATCAAAGCTTCCTGACAGGTCGCCGAGCCCTTCATCACGGTGAGGTTTCGCACCATCACCTTGACTCTGTCGCAAAAGTACTGCGAAACAAAAGTTATGAAAAAAAAACTAGAAACCTATAAAATCATATAAAATTTATAAACATGTTCAGTGAAACATAGTGAAAGAGTAAACTGAGTAAACATATCAAGCCAAATTTTACACCTGCCAAAAAATGCAATCATGAATGCTCAAGAACCACAGACTCCCAGCTGCTACTGCATAGGCCAGACTCATTGAACAGTTCCTCCGCGTGGGTTCGGAGAGTTGGAATCCTCTACTACTCCAGTCAGCCAGGACACCTTCAAGATTGTATACTGTATTATACTGTATTCAAACACATCAAATCAACTGGAAAATGAAGTAGGTTGTCCGAAAACCACTGAAGCCCTCTCCTCATCCTTGCTACGATAATGATATATGTCCATTCCTCCGTCGCCGTCGAACTGGATCGACGGGTCCAGCATGCATGGCCAAGCTCCATCTGCCACTCCTTGGAGCACTACTTGCGCTGCTCCTGCTTGGTTGGCATCACTGGTTCGTTGCCAGCCAGAAGCTACACTACAGGCCTCCCCGAGAGATGTGAGACCGAAGGTAAGAAGATTAAGAAGGGGATACCGCGACCATCGGCGCATCGGAGTCTGGCCAATTCGGCCAAACTAAGTGTGCCACCCTTTCTGGTTCCTTTGAGCAATGCCGCTGTGACGATACATCTGATGGGCGAAGCTGAATTTTTTTGCTGGTGTCTGCTCCGGAGGAACAAAACTACAAAACTAGCAATTCATACAGTGTGGCTTCAGCCGGCGATGTAAGCTGCAGTGTCTCGGGCCCCCAACTCCATGGTAGTTGGCTGTTGACTCAGCCCGCAATCCTGATTAAACAGTGGGAGTTTCATGGCACCTGGATGGTTCCTTCCGAATCAGCTGGAATTTGGTGTGTTTTGCAGCACAAGAAGTCGGGAAATTTCTGGTTGTCGAAATCCCATTGCTTGGCCTTGTAGTGCTGGTACAACAACCCACGGATTGAATCCTTGCTGGCCTCTCGAGATAGACATCCGGGTCAGACATTGACAACGCCCCCACCAGATTGCCACATACTCTGTTTGTGGGAGCATTATCGAGTCACTAATGAAGACACTTTTGAAAGTGTGCAAGTGCTGGGCATCTTCCAATCCAGCACTACTTTTTCATGGGTTTGTGGCAAAATGCCATCAAATAACGATAATTTTCTAGTTCATGAAAAATCATCACAATTGGGATTGTGATGATACACGTTCCATTTATTCACGGGGATAAACAAATAATAATTTAAATATATAATCCTATGAATGATGAGAAATTCTGCCATCATTCCAATAATAATCATACAGTCATTTTCCAAAATACAGCAATTGATGAAATAATCCGTAGTAAATCATGACTTCACCATGCACCTTGGACGGGTCGGTGGCACCCAGGATCTCTTCAAATCGTTTCCAGGAGACCTGGAGACGAAACTCCGAGATTTGTCCGTGGAATATGAAAAGATATGGACAAATCTATGGAAAATCTGCGTAAATGTTGTGAAATATGTTGTGAAAAATTATATTTTTGTTGTCACTTCCTTCTGCATCTCTCGAATGTAGCTGGTCTGTGTATTTAAGGCCACGAAATTCTCTCTGCAGCGAGCCTCTGAAGGGTCAAATTCCACCACGAACCAACACGCCTCCAGGAAAGTGTCCGGCTCTTGGGTGATGCGGATGCATCAGATTGCATCAGTGTCGTAGGTAAACAAGCACAACCTAACCCACCAGCATGATACTCCGAACTTAACCAGTGAAAATATGGTTGCAGTAAGACCTAAACTACCCATGTCTGACCTTTAAAGGGGTTCCGGTTACAAGCAGTGTTCAAAACCTTCTGTCATCCCCCCTATACTAGCTGGCTGATAGGGATTCCCTACTATGGCTTAGTTCATAATCTGTGATAAATCAGTAAGTTATCAGTTAGTATCACCGTGAATCACCCCCTTTTTGTCATATCTCAAGCCATTCACCTCACCAGTCGAACTGAAGGTTTCTCGCCTCGGTGGAGCTGGAAATCTCCTCGACTTCTGTCACATGATCATATGCTTAGTGCTGATTGTCTGATCATACTATATCATACTATAATAAGTTTCGATATGTACATATAATATAATGTGTATATTATTCTCACTACTATTATTATTATTATCATTGTTATTATTATTATTATCATTATTATTATTATCATCATTGTTATTATTATATATATATACGTCATTATACGTCCATCAATTTCATCGCATGCTTACATGCATCTATCATATTCGCTGCCCAGCATAGCCTCTGACGTGCTCGAATCCCTGCAAAAAGCCAGCGTTGTTATTATATAATTGTCCAAACCAACAAACTCTAACCCTGAACCTAAAATCCTGAAAGCAAAACCCTAAAGCCTAAAGTCAAGATCACTGCGTATAGCCATGTATAGCCAGGGGTTCTGTTTGTTGTCTGGTGACAAATGCATAGCATTGAGTCGGTGTAAGTTTTGGGGCGAACGTCTGGCCTGGCGTGTATATATCGTAAGATATTGTAAGTATACTTAATATACGTATATTATATTTATAGTAAATCTGAATTGAGTGCAAACCACTCAACCACACATAGCTTAGCTGCTTAGGGGCCCACAACCACTGGGCTTCCCGAGATTCCCTGCCAATGTGGCACGAAGCCATTCACCACGAAGACAGACTTATCCTGGGTGCTGATCTTCCCCACATACAACGATGGAGCCTTAGCTGGCGGGGTACGCATTGGCACCAACCAAATCAATGTCTGCTGGACCTCTGGATACCAGGGACTTCAGAAACTGGACAAGGGAAGCCGGAATCATCCACCCAAACAAAGCAGCTTTTCCAATCTCCACTCACGCTCCACAGTTGCAGCACATGAGGAGCTATCTCAGCCTTCACTTCTCACCGAAAAAGAAGTATGGCAAAAAGTTTGCCACATACTCATCAAACTCATCCTCAGGGGGCAGCAGCACAGACTGGTTGTCGATGAGCAGCAGCAGCAGGTAGAAGAGGAACAGCAGCACAATGCCGGTCAGCATCACCAAGATGGTAG
>Ga0126342_10009693_pt1 | contig 17251 bp, 16 predicted proteins | sample Cyp1metagenome_FD_92528 | JGI IMG/M metagenome (GOLD analysis project Ga0126342, IMG submission 92528) | Coral microbial communities from Lord Howe Island, Old Settlement Bay, Australia - Cyphastrea 1 metagenome | ecosystem: Host-associated > Invertebrates > Cnidaria > Coral ... | reverse complement strand
GGTTCTCTCCCAGTGTGTCACGGGCTAAACCAGTGGCCACTGACCACGTGCGCCTTGCCATAGCCATAACTAGGCTCACAGTCACCCATTTTCATGAGCCACACCACTCACATGGGCTTATGAATGAACATCAACTGACAATACAACGCCACATACATACAATACAAAGATTGTTCAAAGGCTCATTATTTACATGACTTCTTACGTCAACTCTTACGTAGAAAAGACCCATCTCTTACGTCCACCTCTGGGAGACGTCAGAAACCAGCCAATAAAGAGGCTAATGGCAGCTCTAACTTATTTGTATTATTTGTATTGGTCCTATAATCGGTACATTCTGATAGTTTTTTGTTTTTAATATAATCTATAATATACTTGGAATCTATAATATACTATTATAATGATACACTTTTTCTTATTTGGAATCTCCCAGTCCCCAGTCGGTCACAGCGGTCACAGCGGTCACAGCTGTCACAGCGGTCACAACGGTCACAGCTCTGTGCTCCGCACACTGTATCCGATGGGCAGCCCTGGAGAAGCTGGGCGCGCAAGGTCAAGGGCTATGTGAATACCATGGCCAACCAAGACAAACACAACAATAAAGGCCTTAAATAGTTCATACATATTTATGGAAGTTATACAGTTATATGTATATATTTACACATATATATATGTATATAGTCATTATATATATATATATATGTATATAGTCATTATACATATATATATATATGTGGACAATAGATAATACTAGCATGACTTACTCTATATAATCCCATCCACCAAAATATGCTGAAATACAAGGTTTTTGACATCCCCTAGCCTTCCAGCTGCCTCCGAATCATTTTTGTAATCCCATCCCCTGTGCTGGGGATAAGCACCCCCAAACAGCATGGTACCAAATATGTAAACCATGGTAAAAATGGGAGGTGTCAAATATGATATAAACAGGGGAACCCAAACAATACTGAAATACAACTTGTTTTTTGAACAGTTCAATCTGACATCTTCATTTGGATTCATTTGGGATATATGTTGGATAATTACTCTTTCTTCTGGGTGCTGCTGTTGGGATGTATTGCACACCACAACCATGAGCCATGTCAACAGCCATGGCAGCCATGGATATCGACCTGCAGAAATCCTGGATATGTAAAAACACATGGATCAACCACAAAATCTGTTCAGCTTGTGCTTTTTTGGAACTTGCTAAAACCAAGTTGGCCAGTTCATGTATATAATATATATATATATTATATTATATATTATATATTATATATTATATATTATATATTATATATTATATATTATATATTATATATATATACATAATTGAATGAATCCCAAGTATGCTTTCAGGTCATCTTTGATGGCTGCACTCAACAACATAACCACGCCCCATATGGCATTGGATAGTGAACCTGGCGAAGCCCCGGTTTCGATTTTTTTATCCGTGCCTGGAATCATCTTAGGCCTGGCGATCACCGGGGTAAACAAAACCATCAGGCTTAAATTGCATGTTCTTATATAGGGAAAATGGGTATGGGATTTTGATGGATTTTGTGTATTCCAACAAACACGACGGTATGGATGTGGGTCTGGTGTGTGGTATGTGTTCAATCTTGTTGGATAAAGCACCAGATTTTTGGCTATCCCATGTTCAAAGAAACCCACATAGACATAGATCATGGATGATCAAGGTCATTCCGCTACAAGCCAATGTCTAAGTGCCGCATGGAGACGGTCTTGGAATGATAACATGCCTCGAATCTATACATCAATCATCTTCACTTGTTTACGGTTGCAGCAGCTATGCCTCCACCTGGTCATTTGTGAACAATCTATATAATAAGTATGCTGTTCAATCCCTCTCACGCAAATGCTTGAATCTGATACATATTGGACCCAAATATGTACATATATATATAATAATATATTATATTATATATATATAACTATATTATATATATAGTTATATTATATATATAGTTATATTATATATATAGTTATATTATATATATACATAATTATATATATATATATTATATATATTATATTATATCACGTTGCCTTTTTTGTTATTAAGCCATCCAATTTGTTCGAGGGAGCCAAACCAAACTACTTTCAATGAAGCCAGACCTGGAAATTGGATCAAACAGTGATGAACATTGGCATTTTGGGTATGTGAACAGAATGGCTATGATAATTGTGGGTCAGTTCACCCATGGAATCCCCTGTAATTCACATCACACTAGCTGGTGTTTAGCAATCCGGAGGCTTCCTAAAATGGGGGTACCCCAAAATCATCCAAGTCATTAGACCATGACTTAGAATTGAAACCCATGGTGACTTGGGGATTCCCTATGACTTAAGAAAGCCCAATTGTTCATCCCCCCAACTGGAACATCATAGCTGTCATAGCCACCCCAACGTCAACGACGCCAAGAGCCCCACTTGTTTTTGCCCGGCACCACAGGCGGATAGGACCGCGGTAGCCTTGGTGTCATTGGGGGAATGATCGTTGATGAAGGGCATGCCACAAAGACGGGCAGTACCCTCTAGTGATCTAACAATGGCAAATGGTCACCTGGTCCATAAATAGGATATTTGTGGATGATTGACCTGTATGTATATATGTATGTATGTATATATATATATATATATGTATACGTATACGTACGTATATATGTACCCATTAAACATGGTGATTTTCCATGTAGATATGTTGAATCAGCAGTGGGTAAATCTATTGATTTATGTAATCGACATGGAGCTGAAGCATCGGCATCAAAACCACCAAGGACGTCCAAGAACCTCTATGATTTCCATCAAGCCCTGGGGGATGGATATCAAACCAAAGACAAGCTATTTTGATGTGAACTACAGCGTACCAGGGTTTTGACCCAAAACCATATATATATATGTATATATATCATATAATTATGATTACACGGTTCTCCAGTTGTACATGTAGTACTGATTTCGGAAAATTCAAACCACATTGATTTAGAAAGGCAGCCCAGCAAGTGCCATGTCCAAATATTAAATTCAATGAACATAATGTTGTTATAATGATCCTATTTTTGTATTATGCCAAACCGTTTCTGTTTTCAGGTTCAACACTTGTGTTCCGGAACACGACGGATGTATATAATTATTTTAGGCCTAAGCTTGGGCTAAGATCAAATGAAGGGTAGACCTCAGTGTCTTCAGGGTAGACCTCAGGATGCAGGGGTCGAACTTGAGACTTCTGAAAAGCACCGCTATGGGTCAAACATTGACATCTTTATAAGGCCACATTTTTTGTGGTCGTTTTCAGTAGTCACCCCATTGGTCAAATCTGCATTGTTTGATGATCACACGTTCATTGATCCTTGCTTTTGATACCTACGGTGGATGGTTGCGAAATCCTGGACCAGTTGATAGGTGGTAAACATCCCATTATTTATAGGGTTTCAACCGTCCAAGGTGGTGCAGGATTTCTTCCATCCACAGTATGATATGACTTTTCAAGCGATTGTCTTCTTTTAAACAAAAGGAGCACACACCAAACACCTGGGCATTCGAGTCTCGAAAAATAAACGCATGATGTATCATTGATTAGTTCCAGATCGTTAGGTACAAATGATAAACCTATTCAAATCATCAAACATCCATTGAATCATTGAAGAAAAACTAAATTCATGTAACATCCATTAAACATCCATTAAGAATCCATTTTGAACTCCATGAAAATCCATAGCTGTCCGACTACCAGGCGCCAGTCCCTGGGTCTTCCAACGTCTCAGTCATGGATGGCATGTCCATCACCACTCGAATGGGCGCACGGCCCTGGCCGTTTCAAAGATTCCCAGACCATGTTTTGCGGATTTTGAGTGTATGTGTGTTATAGTCAAGTTTACTGTAAAGCCCACACAAAAAAAGTTGGTAAAATCCAACTATAACAATGATACATGACTTTTCTGCATCTTTTTGGTGGTTGTTGCACTATACGTATAAATATAATATATTCATTAAACACATCATAAAAATAACAAACGCAACACATATCATGATACTTGGAGGCTATGGATCAAACTTGGGTCTTGGCTGTACAGAAGACTGGAGGCCAAGGCAGGGAAAGCCTGTTTTAGTAGATTGTTTGAATCCAACGCAATTTGTTGCCGTGTGTTTCTTCCATAAAGAATCATAAAGACACCAGAGGAGCTGTACCTCTACTGTCAAGGTTATCTGACAGAGTTAGCAGTTCCGAAGTCTTCCAAAATCTGGACATTCTTGGGCAAAATAACTAGGCAGAACCCAGCTGACACAGATCTGCAGGTTCGAATCGAGACTTGCTGGAGAGCGTGTGGTGCAATGTGGTGCAGAATATTTGGATCTCAAACAAACCCAACAACTTTTGGTCGAAACTCGCCGCTCCCAGGGCACCATCTCTCTTTTCTGCTTGCAGTGTTGGCAAACATCTTCTTTCAGACTTTCGTAGGCCTCGGCAAAGTCGCTGATCAAAGTATCAAAGTATGCTCCAAGTCCTGGAACCTCTGGCTCTATGGAACAGATGGCCGGGATGGACCAACATGTTTGACTCCCAAACAGATTGCTGTTAAAGATCCATGGTGGCAACCAGTTTGTGTATCCGATGGCGCGGATCTTGAGATTCAACGATCACCAAGACAGAAGGGTCTTTCTTTCGCCCAGAATAATGCCAAGTACTTGGAGGATTTATCAGATGACTGAGTGATAATATGTACGAGTAGTTGATGAAACAGCTAGCATTCTGACAAGCCATTGGAGACTTCATGGAACTTCCATACTAATCATGGTTGCTCCTGAATACAGACCCTACTGTCCGAGAAAAAACATCTGCCGGATGGATTGGTGGATTGGATGTGTTCATGGATCTTGAAAAGAAGCACATGTCATGGCTAAACCCGATAAGCCACATCCTCTTTATCTCTATTTCTGAGAGAAACTTTCACCGATACAGTACCATTCACCCAGCCTTTACCGAACATGTCATTGACCTCACTGGTAACCCCAACCTTAGCATCAAAAAAACCTTGGAGGACTCCTAGCAGCACACTGAGTACATGGCCCGACCACACTGCCGGCAAGCCTGCTGGAACTGGTGATGCAAGGCCATTTTTTTCTTTGGGTATGGGAGTTAGCCACTCGTGAAAATGGGTGGTTCAATGCCCCTCAAAAAGGGGGTTAGAATATTGTGGGAATGGGGTAGAACGCAATATAACTTTTTGTTTGAATTCCAGAACATTGCATGGAGGATTTGAGTTGGTTGAAGAAATTCTGCTAGAATGGATTACGATAGGATTGGCGAGGTAGAAACAAGGGGAGGTTCATAATTACCATTGGGTGGATCTCCTCACTGTTTGATGCTTGAGACCCCTAAGAATCGGCAAGTCCTTGGGAATCCAGCGAACCTAGAAAAAGTCCAGCAGATACAAAATCCCATACTATCAGGGATTTGAAAAGAAGGTGCTGAAATTGTGCTACATTATTGTCGGGATTGGTTCGTGTTTCCAAGCAAGATCTTACTTTTCTCAATATACTTTCTAGGTAATCAAGCAACCAGTGCCTCATGTCGATAGTCCCTCGTGTGAAAGCGGCTGACCATCGTTTTGGGAATATCCTACAACCTTCCTGCAACCAAATGCCATAAGTACACAGGTCATACAGTACCACAACCAGGCTGGTCGAAACAAAAATAAACATATAAGATCCGTTGACAAACAGCTTACAGGTATAGTATATGGTTGTCTTGACTCGCCATCACCCCACAACACCTCTGATCTTCAGATCAGTAACCATCAGGGCCTGCTTCTGAGTCTTGTCCGGCACCCCCGCCATAAAGCCCACCACGTTCCAGCGACTTCGGAAGTCCTTCGCACAGGACACACCCCTGTAGATGCTGGAAAGACTATGAACATGCGTGGTTTGGTCTGAAACAGCAAACCCAATTGGACTGGGAACTCCCCGTTCAGGGCAGTACCAAACCTTTTGGAGGGATCATCGTCAACAGGCATTGGAAGCCGATGAAAACAAAATGGATCCCAATGGATCCCACATGGCTTGACAGTGGAGCCCGGTCGCATGATGTGGCAGCAGAATTCATGACACAGAACGGGACACCAACGCAAGAGCTGTCCTTGTCTTGACTGAAATACGTGAAGATCACATCGTACCTGCCAGCTGAAAGGTGAGGGCAATGGATTCCCATCTTCATCCCTAGCATCACTGGCATTATCACCACTAACCACCACTAACCACCACCATCCGAGCCGCGGCACATGTAGGCATCGGTGGTCTTCTCAAAGGTATCGGGGCGTAGGTCTGCTGCCTTGTACCTGGCTGGATTCACTTGTGCCCAGATCAACGGACCCCAAACGGACCAAACGGGTTTTTGGAAGGTGTAAAAATCATCAGGGGGCAGGGATAAATGGATGAAGTTGTTGGAAATCATCGGATTACATTGATTACATCATATTCACAAAAATCATCAAACATCCCAGTGATTGATGCCACAAAAAGGTGTCCCACATGTAAATTCAGCGACTTTTTGGAGCTCAGACCCTTGGTCATCCTACTTACAGTAGTAAGAACTGGATAGAAACTGTGCTTGTGAGTGAAATACCTTGTGAATGAAACTGGATAGAAACTTTGCCGATCTAAAATCGTTTCAGTGATTTCTGCTCTTTAGTTCCTGAACTGATCATGGCTATGAAACGCGGTTGACTTGTCAAGAGGAACCATCCTCCCAACGTTCATCCATTGGTCCTTGCATGGCGTGAGTGTGTTCCTCGATAAAAAATCATGATACCACTAAGAAAAATCATACCTCTAACTAAGAATGGGCCCCAACCAGAAAAACAAATCCAATGGCCATTGGCCACCGGTCAAGGACACACATCAAATTTTGCCCAAAAAATAGGTCACCAACACGTGGCAATGTGAATACCATGCTTGATTTAGCACTTTACCCTGTGGTAATCTCAAACAACTATAGAAAACCACCATTTCTAATATAAATCATCTGCAAATGGACCATTCTCCATAGCTATGTAAAAAAATTACCAGAGGCTATCGACCTGTTCTTCTTTGGCAATGGATCTGGCGTGATTCACCTCCGCCGCGCTGTCTATGTCACACATGGCGCCAGGCCAGCTACGTGCCAGGAGGTCAAAAACATTGTTTGAACCTTCCAAGCTATCACCAGTTGGTCCGTCTTGGAGAATCACGCCATGAGGGGATTTACTCATCAATCAATGGGATTTCATGGGATGTGCCAAATTTTTATTGGGTGGAAAAAACATGTGTGCTGGTACATCCAACAGCATCAACTCTGTACCTGATTCTACCATTTTGGGATTTTTTAATCGGGGCAATCTATTGCGTTTTCTGCAGAAAGTATTGCAACTGGTCAACAAATTTGGTTGAGAAGTCCCCACTTCCTAGTTTTTCTCCCAATTTTTACTGGTAACCATACATTCAGAGTTCTGATCCTACGGATGGATGATTTTAGATATATATATATAATATAATTATTGTCCAAACAATTGTTTTTTTTATCATTCTTAGCCGCAGGGTTAAATGTGTATCTATATGTTTATACAGTGATTCTATTATTTATATTATATACATATATACATTATTTATTTTTCCGGATAAATTGCAACTAATCAAAGTAAAATCGTTAGTGAGGTAACCATCATTACAATTATATTCCAACAAATCAATTAATCAATTACAGGTAACCATTAATCAATTATCTTCCGGATAAATTACAACTATTTCTGCTTGGTGGTTGCAATCCCTCTGAAAAATATGAAGGTCAGTTGGGATGATGACATTCCCAATATATGGAAAGTCATAAAAGTCATGTTCCAAACCACCAACCAGTTATATATTCAACCATCATTGTGACGTCGCAGTGAGGTCATCATTGGATCTCTCAGGCATGCTTCTCCCAGGCGGATCTCCAAGGCGGGTCGCATGAACGCGAAAACACCACCAGCACCGCCACTTGGTAGAAGTGGATCCATTATGGCCTATGTTTCCACCAGAAACATGTGCATACAAAAAGCATCCATATGTCATGTATACAAGTGTATGTAAATATATGTAAATAAACATGTTTGCTGCAACCCTGACGTTGCGCCGCGTCTGACTTCAGGTGGTTATGAAGATAAAGTTGATGTTATTACCCCAATCAAAATATTGGTTGACGAGGGGGTTTGCCCCGCTTTCACCCGTCTTGTTTCCTCTGTTTGTCACATGCAAAGTGCTCATGATCGAAAATGAACTTTTCGTTGTGGGGAAATGGCCTTTTTCACAGATGTCTGTGATGTGCAATGGATGTCAGTTCTGCTTAGCGGTGTCAACATAACTTTTATTTTTAAAAAAAAATGGAAGTTCGGAGCAACCCTTACAGGGGTTTGTGGGGTCGATACGTTGGCATTTTGAGTTTTTTTTCACTTTTCAGGTCATCCACGGGGCATCTTCAAAACACTTGACATGACTAACTTGGTCAGTCATGTTGGCAATGAACTGAGCAAAAGCCGTCATTGTCGCTTTCAAGCCTAAGTTCTTGTGAATGTATAGTGCTGACAAACCATCCACGTGCGCAGTTTTCAGAGGCCTGCAAGCTTATTGTTTCGTCTCAGCTGTTTTTTTAAGCAGGGCCACGTGAGTAAAAAAGGGGCAAGCCTCCCCCGTCTTCCCAACATATTGTTCATAGAGGGTGGCGATTTTTGATCCCTTATTCAACATCTTGTTCAGAGAGGGTGGCAAATCTTAATGTGATGATGATAATGATGTGATGGTGTGATGGTGGTGATGATGATGATGATTCAATGATGATCAGGATGATCATGATGATGGTCATGACGGTTGTATATAAGTGTGGAGCAACGTCCGGGTTGGGGCGAACATGTTCTATGTACATAAAAGCAAAAATAAAATCATATATATATATATATATATATAAATATAAATATATATATATATGGTATCGCCGCTGGTAGCGACCCTGGGCCTTTCATCACCACATTCATACATGCTTGTCTCCAATGTCCCACATTTTGTATGTTTTCTTCCATATTGGAAATTTGCACACATGCATTTTGCACCATTTTTTGCATAGGGGCATGTGCATCATGTTCAATTTGCAGTGTAATGGCGATCCACACCTCTCTTTTTTCTGCGGGGTTATGTTTTCGGACACTTATCCTCGATGCTTTGCAGCTCTTCTGGCCAATGCATCTGCCAGATTTATTTTATGATTCCAGCGAAACTGAAAGGATCGCACATACTGCTCAAGCCGTGCAGCATCTCTTGTGCCCAATCCTATGTCCACCGTAGCGTGCACATCCGATGCAACCTCAAACCAACGTCAACATGCCCCACACCACACAACCCTATGTCCACCGTAGCGTGCACATCCGATGCAACTTCAAGCCAACGTCAACATGCCCCACCCCACCCAACCCTATGTCCACCGTAGCGTGCACATCCGATGCAACTTCAAACCAACGTCAACATGCCCGACCCCACCCCACCCAACCCCTATCAACTGATGTGGGTAGAAGCAAGAACAAAGAAACACTGACGGAGAAAACATGCCACCATGCCCAGCTAAAATGCAACCAAGAGTTGTGGAACGAAAGCTTGCCGTCTGAGAGTCTGACCTGGTAGAGCAGCAGACTTCCAAGATATTGCTATGGGGTCGCTAACAGAGGCGTTAGCATATATATATATGTTGATATACATATTCTTTATCGTCATATACGTATAATATACATATTATTTTGTATCTAGACTATTATACATATATAATTGACTATATTTGATTATATATGATTATATGTTTATACTTATGATTACTTATGATTTTATATATATGATTCTATATGATTAATTACTTATCATTATATATGATTGCTCATGATTAATAAATGATTGTATAATATTAGATATATATATATAACTAAATATTATAATCAGCGATATACCAGTTTCGAAACATTAAATGGTCGTACATGTGCACCTTGGGGCTTCGAAAACAGTCTCATCTCATGACGGACAAATCCTTGGCAAATCCGTTGCCTGCAATGCCGACCTCGACATAAGATGCTAAAGTTTTGCTCACTAGGTGAATTCAAGGGTTTCTGGCAGGTGTACTCTATAGTTAGTGGAGTTTATAAACCAACTTCTAATTAGAAGGAAAAATCGTGCCGAGATTGTTACATACATATCTCATATATGGGGTTGCGTCAAAATTCAGGTATTATGGATTGGCCCGCAGTGATCCTGACGTATGGATCGGTCTGGATCACCTGCCTTTTGGTATGGATCGGGGGTATGGATCGGCCTGTGGGTTCAGGGTATGGATCGGGGCTTTACATTTTGACTCGCAGCCATGTGCTATGTGTGTTAGATTGACCTCCAAGTACGACACCGACCAATATAATACCAATATGTTTCATCGCTTCAGAACAGATTGTTTTAATATTGTTTTAGTATGTTTTAGTTTCCTTTGACTGATTCGTTTGAACAACTTCCCACCATTGTGAAACAGAGCCGAAACGGAACTTCTGCCAGTGGTCGTCCGGACATTTCTTTCTTGGAAAGCAGTCGACATCTGTCTTCCAAACGTGCACTGCGGTGCTCGATAATTCCAGCACTGCGACATTTCCGCAGCGCGCACCGTCCATGCTCCAACCTCTTTGGGCCACGCCGGCCCACGCTTAATCCAAGCAACTTGTTCATAAAGAAACCACACCACATAAAGAAACCCAGGGTTCAAACAGTTGTCAACAGATCCACAAGTAGATAGACAATTAGATCCAGAACAACCAGGATGATTCTAATATTGAACGACCTTGGGAGTACCTCCCAATAGGTGTCTAGTGACCGAAACCTGCATCGTGAGGGGCAGCAATACATCATACCACATCATATGGTTATCCGACCTGTGTCCTCTGCCTTATTGTTACAGTAGATGCTCTGTTGCGTTTCAACTTCATCATTCATTTGACAAATCCATCAAATCCTGAATCTGTATATCGGTTGCTGCAGCATTTTAGACAGGCTCCGGGGTTTTTAGCCCCAAGTGGGAATAATCTGTGATTCTGAAGCCCTTTTGGATGGTTTTCACATTCATACTTTTCCCTGATGTTTTCAGAATGTCAAACATCCAAGGACCATTGATCCATATTGATCCATTGATCCATCGCTACGAGTACCCTGAGTCATCACTGAGTGTGTTGCTGCTGGAATCCATTGGTGGTTTCAGTGTGGAAATCCGCGAGGAAAACTCAGAAAAGTGTGTACCCTCTGGTTATGACTAACATAGCCATGGTATAGATGGCCCATAGAAACAGATGATTTTCCCAGCGAACGAAACCTCCATTTATTTTGGGGATTTTCCATGGCTATGTTAAATAACCAGATGGTAATTCATGGTATTCTGGTATTTGAAATAGCGTTGTACCAAAAAAAACATGGCAGACTTGTGTTCACCCACATGAAACCACCGGTTTCAAAATCCACTGGATCGTCTCCCGGAAAGCTCCGGAATTCCTAAGTGATCCTAAGTGACCAGAAGCAATTCCTCATCTAACCGACTGGTCAGAGACATTTCCTCGTCCCATCGGCTCCAAGGCTCGTCATCTGCGATGCACTCATATCCCATACCTTGGAACCAAGGCTGGACCCGACCCCGAAAAACAGGTGACGGTCACCAACCAGGGATGATCTATGGCAGACTTTGGTCATTCCTCACCATGGTGCAGAATTGGCTAATTCGCAGACTTTTTTAAAGCCAACCTGGTATGGTGTAGAAGAAGTTCGTCAGACAAGTTTGAGGATTGGGTATGGTTTATATGGTTTAGCGTTCTGCCCCAACAAAATCTTTGGATTTGAAGGTGAGACCGGCGACGCGGGGATATTGGAACAATAGTATTATGTATCTCAATAGTTGTTCCCTTGGGCCGCAAGATTCAACAGATCCCTGGGTTTAGTTTTGTGGACAGCCACTGGTCTCTCTAATAGCCTAACCATAACCCCTTACAATTGGCATATCGCATGTACACATGAATACATCCATGAAAACACAGCAATGATCTCCAGTTCTCAACAAGTCGACCGTTTATCAACTTCAAGAAATCATTCAGTAGCTACCCTCTGGTAATTTGTTACATAGCTATTGAAAGTGACCATAGAAATAGTTGATTTACCCAGCTATAAAATGGTGGATCTTTCCATCGTTTTTTGTATGTTTACCAGGCCGGGTATGTCTTAGCTCTCCCAGAAACTTCGCATGGTCAGCCTGGTCAGCCTGGTCAGCCGTCACGCCAGGATCCAAGAAACGTGGTGGTGAACAGTACCATCTCAGGCTAATGGAGCGAAGGGTCGCAAAGGCCTCAGGGAAACCCCTCTTTTCATAGGCTCCAGGAGCATCAAACAGTAGGACTTCAATCAGCGATTTGAATGGAATTGAAATGGTAGACATGTATGTATGTATATATATATATATATATGTACAGTAATTGCATGTCTACATACATAATATGTATAATATATATATATATAACACATTATTATACTATGTATTCAGTTGATGATTGTTGAATATTCACAATAAATTGTACAGAAAACATATAACATGCCAGGATGTTGTTTGAATAAAATATATGTTAGAATCCTACTTAAAGCAAGTCTGATGGTTAAATCATGTCAAATCTATTGCCATACATCTTAAGCAAATTGTTCCTGGGGGTTTGAATGATATGTCCCCAGTCTTTCCGTTCCTTCGGGTATCTTACCAGGCAGCAGGGATCTTCTCGAACCAATGCCGTAGTAAAACCAGCAACACATGTACAAACCATTAGGGGTGGACATGCCAAATATGGAACACACCACTGTCATGACATGCTGTGGTCTGGCAACGTTTCCCCCAATCACAAGTATTCACAAGTGGTAAAAGGACCGACTCTGAAAGCCCTGTTTCACTTACAGTATGCTTTCATCCTAAAATATTTCCCGTCTCGCGTTGACTTTCGGTGATGGCAAATGTCAACACTTGGCGAAACGTGCCCGGGAAACTTGCTCGTTCAAGTCCGATGATGGTGAAGTTCCGCAATGAGTTGCAGTACATCAACTAAATCCGCTTACAAGAGGTTAGGCCTAGGTACTGGAACATGAATTCTACTCAAAGTGGATTCTAAAAGTACTCACCAGATATAGCTGTTACAGAATTTACAGATATACTCATTTATTCCAGTAATACTATTGATAGTACCTATTGATTTTAAGCCTCGGAACCAATCTGTGGGCCTGATATCATGCCAGGGTGCGATGGAGACGCCAACGAGTGAGGTGATAATGAAAGCACCTGGCGATGAGAAACCGCTGGCCTTCACGGTACACCTGGTGATAGTACGAAACGAGAGTGCGATCGCTGTTATCGCTGTTATATGGTTAATATATGGTTAATATATGGTTAATATATGGTTAATGATGGTTAATGATGGTTAATAATAATACTGGTTGGTGGTAAAACAACCCCTCTGAAAAATGATGGAGTTCGTCCATTGGGATGATGACATTCCCATATATTATGGAAAGTCATAAAAGTCATGTTCCAAACCACCAAGCAGAATAGTAAAGGTGAAGTAAAACCAATAGTCAGTTGGGATGGTTATTCCAAACCACCAACCAGATCACCATCATATTCCCATTGTTGTTGGTTTATAAGTTTATACCCTATTAATTAACCACTATAAAAATATCACTATTTTCCAAACCACAGGTCTCAGTTTCATCATTGGACCATGGTTTTGGTCAAACCACAGGTTGCTGTGAACTGCGTGGATCCTGCAGAGCTCCTGTTTTCCGACATTGCGCAGAGTGGGGGACCCGCTTCGTCACTTGGTGTCGTTCAGATAAACAACGGCTATGGATCGGATGAACTACGGAATCCAAAGGCCGTGAGTCTATAGTTTTGGGTTCTCTTGACACTAATCCAAATTTGGATGAATGTGATATAACATATAATATGAGATTGTTCAACCCCCATGTTGGGTTGCATGTCGGGATTCATGTTGTCTCTGAAACAGGTTTCATTTCGGAAAGTCTGGCAAGAATCAACGCAATTTCAGTGGACTCTGAGGCCCAAACAATACTCCCATCTCTTGTTGTTTGGACTCGTGCCCTTGTGATAGCTGGGACTCTCCATGGTTTTGGGTTATTGAAGGTTGCAATCAAAAATAGACTTTGTTCAACGTGGCAGCAAAGGATCCATCCCTCAAAATAGAGAATCGTATGTCATATTGTATCAGTACTGACTATTTGGATCTATTTGGTCTATCTCTGCCTACAGTTGAGCTAACAATCTATCTTTGAATAAGTAGAGAGTATTCATGAGTATTGCATGCACATGACAAAGAATACTTTAGACTTAAATGTCAACGTTGCACAAAGTTTTCAGTTCTTCGTTTTCGCGCAAGTTCGTTTTCAATCGTGTTCCCCACCCTTCGCTTTAACGCTTCGCAACCGCCGATGCTTTAACCGACGTCACTGAAATCGCTATCCATGTAGCTCTGCAAGGAGGAATAGCTGCTCATGCTGTCCTCCTAGGTGTCACGAAAGCGCTGAAGATGATATAATATGTGCCATAAATGGCCATTGACGGGAAAATGATGGGTTTTATGCCTTGTTTCTCCTAATGGCCCAATGGGAAAAACAAACTCGAGTTCATGGCAAATTGAATGGGGACAGTTACACAAAGCAATGGATTTTAACTGTCAAATCTGCGCACATATCAAGCAAGCCACAGAATGTTTTTCGTATTATTGGTCAAATTTGGTCATGATGAGTAAGAAACCCTGCCTTTTAAGGACCAACAAGGGGGAACACGCACCCAAAACCAACCAATTGCCAGGACTACTTTCACGAGAAACTACTACTTTAAGGAGAGAAACTACTGCTTCAAGGATCTCACATTCTTGACACACCTATAAATTCATCATATAGTGGCAAGTTCGCCAAAAACCAAGGTAAATGTGTGACGCGGATCAGAATTCTGATACATCCCAAAAAATATGAAGTAAGTAAATTTGCTGTGATTTGTTGTCGTTCTAATTATCAGATTGGTTTGTCTGAAAATGTTTCGTAGCCCAAAACCCTATGGTTCCACATTGTTCCACATGGTTCCATGGCCATATCTGGGGTATGTCCTTTTCTTTTGAGGATCTTGGCGGCGAAAAAAACCATTCTATCTCATTAAACTCCAATTAACTATATCCACAAAATATCACAAGTACGTGTGTTTGATCTTGTTGGGTACCCTAAACCAAAATGGCAGATGTAGTTATGGGGAAACACACCATTTGTAGATAATTTTCCTAGGAAAATGAGACATGGATTTCCACCAATGAATTTGACCTGTACCTCTTCATTCCATTCCAGCGCGCTGAAAATAGAGCCCAGTAGCAGACTCCACCTCATTGTTCTGCCGGACAATGGCGTCCTGCCAGCGTTGGTTTCTCGCCACCCCTGAGAAGGATTAATTGAGATATACCTCTGAGGTGGAGATGGATAGAAAATTATAGATATTACAGATTATAGAAAATAAACCTCCCATATTTTTATCAAGTTTTGGAAATAAACATGAAACACACATTTAGTTAATGCATTGAATGAGTCATAGAGGCCCTCATGCTCTGCGCTCAGACTATGGGACTATGGGACGTGGCCATTCACTACCCAAAGCCCATCATAGCCCATCCACCAAAGCATTCACTCAGCTTCAATCCACATGATGTTTCGTGTTTAAACCAGTTAAGCATATGTTTTTACTGATGAGATCCGTTTTTTTTTAGCACTCTAGGGAAAACATGTTTTACCCCCTAACTTAAATTATCTATTTGGAACATGTGTTCAATCGGTAAGTGATCAAAGGCACCATTTCCCAGCGCTCTCGGTGATATGTCACTCCATGATTCACCATTCCAGTGACCTCGCGACGTGAGGTCGCGATCAAGATTATCCGGATAACTACAATAATAATGGTGACTATAGACACTTCGAAATCCATTGAGCCACTCTATCTATCTATCTATCTATCGATCTATCTATCCATCTATCCATGTATCTATCTATCTATGTATCTATCGATCTATCTATCTATCTATCTGTCTATGTATCTATCGATCGATCTATCTATCTATCTATCTGTCTATCTATGTATCTATGTATCAATCGATCTATCGATCTATCTATCTATATATCTATCTATCTATCTATCTATCTATCCATCGATCGATTGATCGATCGATCTAATCTATCTATCTATCTATCTATTTATCTATCTATCGATCTATCGATCTATCGATCTATCGATCTAATCTATCGATCTATCTATCTATCTGTCTATCTATCTGTGTATCTATCTATCTATCTATCTATTTATCTATCTATCTATGTATCTATCTATCTATCTATTTATCTATCTATCTATCTATCTATCTATCGATCTATCTATCTATCTATCTATTTATCTATCTATCTATCTATCTATCGATCTATCTATCCATCTATCCATGTATCTATCTATCTATGTATCTATCGATCTATCTATCTATCTGTCTATGTATCTATCGATCGATCTATCTATCTATCTATCTGTCTATCTATGTATCTATGTATCTATCGATCTATCGATCTATCTATCTATCTATCTATCTATCAATCTATCTATCTATCTATCTATCCATCGATCGATTGATCGATCTAATCTATCTATCTATCTATCTATCTATCTATTTATCTATCTATCGATCTATCGATCTATCGATCTATCGATCTATCGATCTAATCTATCGATCTATCTATCTATCTGTCTATCTATCTGTGTATCTATCTATCTATTTATCTATCTATGTATCTATCGATCTATCGATCTATCTATCTATCTATCTATCAATCTATCTATCTATCTATCCATCGATCGATTGATCGATCTAATCTATCTATCTATCTACCTATCTATCTATCGATCTATCGATCTATCGATCTATCGATCTAATCTATCGATCTATCTATCTATCTGTCTATCTATCTGTGTATCTATCTATCTATCTATTTATCTATCTATGTATCTATCTATCTATCTATCTATTTATCTATCTATCTATCTATCTCTATATCCATCTATCCATCTATCTATCTATCTATCTAT
>Ga0126342_10009692_pt1 | contig 17252 bp, 12 predicted proteins | sample Cyp1metagenome_FD_92528 | JGI IMG/M metagenome (GOLD analysis project Ga0126342, IMG submission 92528) | Coral microbial communities from Lord Howe Island, Old Settlement Bay, Australia - Cyphastrea 1 metagenome | ecosystem: Host-associated > Invertebrates > Cnidaria > Coral ... | reverse complement strand
TATATACCAAGGCCACCTACCTTGATAGATAAGATAGATAAAGAAATAAATAATGGAAAACATATATCACACAATCAGAGGTAGAACTAAATCACCAAGGAACCTAGAATCAAATTCCAAAGACCCCCTATCGGCTGCAAAACCTTTTACAGATTACATGACTCAACAAAAAGTCGTTCACCGCTAATCAGGATTTTGTGTTTTGTTTATTATTTTTTTGTTTTTTGGGTTGCATGTATTATATATATATATACAATAGAATTATACTTATAAGAAGATAAAACATGTGTACAATTGTACACATATATATATATATATATTTACACAAAAGAATTATACTTATTAGTATTAATGTACTGAGATTTTAGGAGTACTAGAAGTGCTAGCAGCGCTAATACTAGTAAAAGTAGTACAAAGAAATTGGAAGTATATATTAGAAATATTAGCAAGGCTAGTAACACAATCTTGGTGATAGTAGCAGGAAAATTCTAACAAATGTACTACTACTACTAGTAGTAGTAGGAGGAGGAGGAGCAGTAGTAGCACTAGTAGTAGGAGTCGGAATAGGAGAAGTATAGTAGGAGCAGCAGCAGCAGCAGTAGTAGTAGTCGTCGTCGGAGTAGTAGGAGTATTGGTAGTAATATTGGTATTAGTAGCAGTATTGGTATTAATGGTCTTAGTAGTAGCAGTAGTAGTAGTAGTAGTAGTTGTAGTAGTAGTAGTAGAAGTAGTAGTAGTAGTAGTAGCAGTAGTAGTAGTAGCAGTAGTAGTAGTAGTAGTCGTAGTAGTAGTAGCAGTAGTAGCAGTAGCAGTAGTAGTAGCAGAAGAAGTAGTAGCAGCAGCAAAAGTAGTAGTAGTAGTAGCAGCAGCAGCAGTAGCAGTAGCAGTAGCAGTAGCAGCAGTAGCGGCATCAGTAGCGGCAGCAGTAACCAGTAGTAGTGGTGGTACTAGTAGTTTTAGTGATTGTAGTGGTACAAGTAGTAGATGCATTAGAAGTAGTAGAAGAAGTAGAAGTAGTAGAAGTAGTAGAAGTAGTAGAAGTAGTAGAAGTAGTAGTAGTAGTAGTAGCAGTAGCAGTACCAGTAGTAGTAGTAGCAGCAGTATTGGTAGTAGCAGCGTAAGTACAATAGAAGACGTAGCAGTAGAAGTAGAAGTACGGGTACAAGTAGTTGGGGATCCTGTGCAATTGGGAGAACTTGGGTATCGCTAAGGCATCGCTATGGTATCGCTAAAACCGATCCGCTTTTTTGCATAATCAGGCGGGTGCATTATCATTTGCTTGTAAAACTATTCCTTTCCTTTTCCCTTCCTTTTCCTTCCCCTTTTCTGTTTTTTTCCGTTCCTTTTCCTTCCCCTTTTCCTTTTCCTTTCGTTTCCTTCTTTTTTCTTTCCCTTTCCTTTTCCTTTCTTTTCTCGTTCCTTTTCCTTTTCTTTCTCTTTCCTTTGCCTTTCTCTTTCCTTTTCCTTTCTGTTTCCTCGTCTTTTTCCTTTCCTGTTCCTATCCCTTTCCTTTTCTCTTTCTTTTCCTTTCCCTCTCCTTTTCCTTTCCTTTTCTTTCAACCCCGAGCCCAAGTCTATCACCGATGCGAGCACTTGACGAAATCAACACTCATGAAATATAATTATCAACTATTGAATTCAACATGGGGCATCGCTATTTGGAAAGGTCCCATCGTTAAGCTCAGTTTTTTGCACTTTCTGAAAACCAATGTCCAGCCAATACATATCTCAGTATCCGCGAGTTTTGACGGTTGCTCATATATACAATAGAATTATACTTATAAGAAGATAAAACATGTGTATGTATGTGTATATATATATATACGGACGCAAAAGTATACATACGATGCAGATGCCTCTACAATGTGAGGCCCCCAAGATAGCCAAGTTGGTTTAGATTCGCCCCAGTAACTAGTTCGTTATTTGCGTACCATAAACCATAGTTATTGGAGTTATGTTCACCAACTTGGCTATCGAACGGGGGCCTCACATTGTACCAATGTACCAGGCAACACTCCAAGACCATTCAGTCCACCTCGACCTGTGTGACCTGCGTCGACACGACGTGGGATCAATGGCCATTTCACCGATTCATTGGAGGTACCATATTATAATCTAATGGTTACTACTGGTTATCATATATATATATGGTATTAATTTAATGGTTGTTAATGGTTATTAATGGGACCATATATACTGATTGGTTATTAACTAATGGTTATTGGTTAAAATAACCATTGGTTAATTGGTCAATAGCTATTAACTACCTATTAATGGTTATTAATGGTTATCTGGTTGGTGGTTGAGCCCTACCCCTCTGAAAAAAAATCATGACTTTAGAGGAAATTTACCAATCCTATTATTTTTTTGGGGGGCGGGGGGCGCTATGAGTGGTTCATAACCACCAAAGACAGCAGTCTAGCCATCAAACAAATGCGACAATCAAACACATGGATTTAACCAGTGAATGATTGATATGGGTTTGACTGAACATGGGGTATGCCGCCCGAAGTTGCTATATAAATGTTGAAACAAAGGATAACATTGATAAAATAGAACATTTGTGCGTATCCAATTTTACGACAAACCGATATCATCTTGTGGTAAACAGTTTATCCAATCTATAAAAGGGGTATGATATGGAAGTTGTGATATCTGCCAATAGAAACAATATTTAACCAGCAAAACATGTGATATCTAATAAGCTTATATATATTATATATAATTAAATATATTGTGTCCGACAAAAAGAGAGCGAACACACATGGATCAATAAGTTTGTCTCAAATGAAAAATACAAAAAACATAACAAAAAACAACTATAAACATTGGACCATCAAACACATATGTGAATATAAGGGGAACGGTACTTGGATGTGGTGCATTGCACCAACGATATCATGGGATTTGGGGTAGACCCCCACATGGTAGACCCCGTTCCCATTGTCATTTTCCAAAGGTTGTTGTTGGCTCCAGTCCTTTGAATCTGGGTTTTGTCTGACACTGGGTAGCCCTTCAAAGAACAAACAGGTTCTTTCAACAATTTCGTCGTTCAATGAACACACATCCGGACAAGTACACCATTTTCAGAACCACCCAAGTTGTTCAAATCATATACAATTGCTTAAATACGTGCTGTATCCAACTATATTCCAAAGATATCCATTTTTGCGGAGTTGAAACCATTTTCCGACACACTCAAATTGTTCAAATCACCCGGTTGGTTGTATATCCAGTGAAATCACCATTTGTCCTTGCTACAAACAAATCACTTTATAATTATAATACATACATAATATATATATATATAAATCAATATTATATATCAATAATGTGTATATATATATATATTGATTGATGGTAAGATGCCAATTTTCAGACCCATCTGAGCGTCACATCAGGCACATCTTCACAGCCGCCTCAAAGATGAATCTCCATCAATCCGCTCCTGTGGGGGTGTAATTCTGGAGTAATGTGAATAGCCTCTGGTAATTTATGGTGATTTAATGGTGATCTAATGGGATGTAATGAAGTGTAATGGGATTTACCCTCTGGTAATTTGGAAAATAGCTATTGAACATGGCCATAGAAATAGTTGATTTACCTATTAGAAATGATGATTTAAACGATAGCTGTGTAAACGTTTACCGAAGGGCAAGTCTGAGTATAATTGGCTATAATATGTTATAATGGGATTGTAGTGGGATTTACTATTGATTTTGATTCTACTACAGTGTATGCTCTCTATATATATATACACATGTGGATAGTTATAATGGTTGACAACCTGAAACAACGCATTTTCCAAAAATCCACCCAATCCTACCCATCATTGAACAGTGACGTCGCAATGAGGTCACTATAATTTATCCAGATATATCATCTAATGATGTAGTGTCAACCTCGAGTGAATGTTAGCCCTGCTTGATCAGGATATCAACCGCAGAAAGCTATATATTCTGCAACAAAAAGGACCACCAGTTTTTTAACAACCCAGGAGTGAATAAAAATCCAAAATTGACATGCATCCTTGATATCATGGGAAAAAAGTAAATTCCAAAATTCAACATAAGTCAATTTTTGGATTATTCTCCCAATTCTCACTATCATATTTGGTAGTGGGGGCGTTATATTACTATATAATCCCACCCATTGGCCAAGCTTACAGTAGACACTTTTTTTTGCTGGTTAATACTTGTACTATATGTAAATATGTGTAACTAAATACTTGTATACTCTATGTATATATGTGTAACTATATGCATATGCATCTTACATACGTATATATATACACATACATAGACTTAGACATATATATATATACACATACATACATGCATGCATGCATACATACATTACATACATACATACATACATACATACATTACATTACATTACATTACATTACATTACATTACATTACATTACATTACATTACATTACATTACATTGCAATACATACATACATACCAATGTGTATTATTTCTGATTGAAGTAGACAACTACCTATCACGACAAATTCGATCCCGGACCCCAGTGGGTACAGGTACACTCCTCAGCCATCTGAGCAGTCTGTGCAGCACAAATCATTCACGAGGAGGAGAGTGACATTCGCAACGGGTATCTAGCGTGTGTGTGTGTGTGTATATTTATATAGATATTATACATATTTGAGCGCCGTCAAAATCCTTTATATCTCAGTAGTTGCTATTGGGAGGCATACGGCTTTCCAGTGTTTCGTGCACATCTCTGACAAAAAACTCCTGCAATACTAAAATGGTCTTCAACCATTTTGACCCTGACTCATACATATAAGTAATGTGTATATATATATATTATATATATACTAAACATGTATATATATATATGTATAATTATATATATATTGGCAGGACCATGATATTCATAGTGATAGCCCTTCAACAAGTCTTTCTTCGAGCGGGACATGACATTAATTGCTTCAAATTAGACGATTATTAGACCATTCATCAACCACAGGACAACAGTTTATCTATAGAGTCCTACAGTTGTAGGCAATCTAAGTTTGCTCATGGAAGGTCATTCTACCTATTGTACAAGTATGTGGATAAAAACACAACACATCTTGGTTGGTTAGTTGGTGACTGTCAAACGCGTTGCTTGTTGTTAGTGTAGCAGGCTGCGTATATTGGTTATTGCATCCAACATGTTGATTAAACACATGTTTGCACGTGAAATGTACAATCTGATAGTTTAACATCGCTATGGGAAATGGCCCATTTAGTTCGATATGATTTACCTGCTGTAGTATTGCCCATATGCTCCATGTATGGTATATTTGCCTACATTTGGGTGATTTTGTTCGGGCAAATGTTGGTAAATATTCCAGACATGGAGCATAAATGTATGGACAATCACAATTTTTAATGGGTAAATCAACTATAAATTGCCATGTTTAATGGGTAAGTCGACTATTTACATGGAGAATATGGTTTTATTTGGATGTTGGTGAAAAAACTCTGAAATGACCAGGGTAGCGTAGACTGACTCCATCGGAACTCCGAGCCAAAGGCGCAGAATCTGAGGATCTGCGATATTTCGGCCCGGCCGATGGAATGGACATGGATGACTTATCGTTGCAACAGCGCTGGTAAACACTTACCCTCTGGTTATTTAACATAGCAATGGGAACTGGCCCATAGAAAAAGATGGTTTACCTATTAAAAATGGTGATTGTCCACTGCTATGTTAAATAACCAGATGGTACCCTCTGGTAAATCAACATGACAACCCTATCAGATAGGGGGTGGAAGATTGGTGTCCACCAAAAATGGTGTTTTTTTTCAGGGTCTATGTTAATTTACCAGGGTGTATATCTTATAACATCTCGCAACCTTGAAGTGTAAGTTTAATGCTTGGAAGACTACAGGAAGACTTATGATAGATCCCAAAACACATGTCCATATTTCCCCCCAGTGGCCCCGTGCTTGTCCATGGAAGATCTCACCTCAAAATATGGCGAGTCAGCTAGATACAACTGCTACAAATGGTGGTTCGGTACTGAAGTCAAGCGGGATGAGCTTCCGCCATCACTTCAAAAACCTCACCAGCTACAGGCTCTACCCCCAAATCATCAAATCCAAGTCATGGATCTGGGAAAATTATAATATTTCACTAACCTGAATCTTGCGGCCATGAATGGGGATGATTTCCCTAAAATAAACCATGATTCCAGGGTTCGGGAGAACAGGGTTCGGTCGTGATCGGGTTTACCCAAAATCTATAGAAATGATAATCTCATGGTATATTCCCATAGTTGCTAGTGAAATCCCATGAATTCCCATAATATTCCCATAGTATTCCCATAGAATTTTCCCATGGCGCATGGCGTATTCAAACAACCATGGGACCATGGGCGGCTAACCCGGCCATGGGATCAACTCAAATTTGGAGCTGGCTGATTGGTAGCAAACCCCACCAACAAAAATGCCCAAAAGGTTGGAATGCCTGGGTTTTCTATGGGAAAAACATGATCATCTATAATCCAAAATCCATCCTGGAAATATGTTACTTATATTTTTTTGGGGTTGCTTTATGTATATATATATATTATATATATATATTATATATATATATCATTCATATTCAAAGATTCGCATGGTTATTTCAACACATTTCAATACTACCCGTCGAAGATTTTCTCAGATCCTGCCCTGTCAGCTGTTGCCTTGTCCTTGGTATACACGGCGGAATTTCGCACTCCGTCGCGCACCTTTCGATTTGCTGCCTGGCTGTGGATCCTGTTCACCACTGAGAGACCAACACAGTTTAAGAAAAGAATTGTGTGGTGTATGGTTAACAATGTTCATATGTGTATATATATATATATGTGCTGTACACAGTAATATATATATATATATGTATGTCTCAACTCCCCAAGACAAGGTATCTAGCTTTTTTTTTGCATACAAACCTTTTCTGGCTGCCAAAGCTGAGGTCCTAGAAAACTCACTGAAGCGATGTGAGGCCCCCCAGGGATGTGAATATTGGCTTAGATTCGCCCCAGTAACTAGTTCGTTATAAGTTATTTGTGTACCATAAACCATAGTGAAATTGGAGTTATGTTCACCAACTGAACGCTATCGACTGGGGGCCTCACATTGTAGGGATACGTTTACCAACTGACATTTTCGAAGCTTCTCCTTCCGAAATCGCTAACCACCCCGCCCGCTCGCCGGCCCGCAAGGTGAGCTAAACCCGCCAATAAATCATCTGTACAGTTGTATGGCTTTAAACACCAGCTTAATTTTTTTCGGGGGCCCACTGTGTATTTTTATTCCATTCAAACCCATTAATTAATCATTATAACATATTAAATCACATTAAATTCATTTTCCTTGAAAAAAAATGTAAAATCCCTGTTTTCCGTTCGAAACCTGATTCGGGACAGCTGTTTTCTCAGTGTACACTCCACAAGTTGGTTTCATAGACCTAAATGATTCTTCACTTACATTGCTGGTTGGTGGTTTGGAACATTGTTTTTCAGCCAAGAGCTTGCAGGCAGATAGTAACACCATTTATCTCAAGTTTAGCTGGTGACATCTCCAACTCTGGATATAGTCACCCAAAAAATAGATAGATATATATAGACTGGTTGGTGATTTGGAACATTTTTTGCTGGTTAATAGTGATGGTTAATAGTGGTTAATAGGGTATAAACCAACAACAATGGGAATATGATGGTGATCTGATTGGTGGTTTGGAACATGAATGGATTATTTTTCCATACGTTGGGAATGTCATCATCCCAACTGACCTTCATATTTTTCAGAGGGGTAGGGCTCAACCACCAAACAGATTATACATACCCCCATGATGGTTGGTTAAAATCCCCTTTTTTTTGTTGGTTGATAACCCCCATTAACAGTAGACTTGATGGTATAAAAAATGGTATAAAACTCCCATCACCAACCGTTTCCATCAAATCGTTTTAGTCATGGAAAAACCATCCGGAAGTTCCCATTCAATCCAATGCTTTTAATGGACTAATCCTGTTGTCCTATGAAATCAAAATGTCTCATGGCAAATTCCCTATTCATATTCATTAATCCACCTGTAAAGCCCAATGTTCGATAGTTCAAATCCCATAGCATCCTGGTGAACATCAAATTCTTCAGCATTTTTGCTAAAAAAAACAATGGTTTTGATGCTTTAAACAATCCACACTTTTTTGCGTGTGTCCACGACAAATTCCAGGAGACTCAGAGGCCTTCACGGCATTGGTAGGTCGAGCCACCTGGTGCCATAAAAGAACCAAAACCGGAGGAAAAGCTGTGGTTTAACAATGAAACATGGGGAAATTTATCCATGAAACATCAAATTGAATGGGATTCAATGGGACATAGGTATAAGAAATCGATAATTGGGGGATGTAGTAACCTAGCCAATTATATCCAATTATGGCAAGTCCGATTTGATTGGATTGGATATTACCGCGGTGTAATGGGTACATAAAAACTAACTTAACTATGCCCAGTAAGGGTCTCTCTGAAAATGGTGGTTTCCCGATCAAATATGGAGACTGAACTAGGACATAATTGGGGTCTAAGATGGTATAAGATGGTATAAAATGGTATAAGATGGTATAAAATGGTATAAAATGGTCTAAGATGGTATAAGGGTATCGTTGAGATATACTGCATGTAGTGGATGTAATGAGTAACCAACAATATATAATCAGTAGTTGGGTCTTCCTGAAAGTGGTGGATACCTCCAACTACCATCAACTATACACCATCTAATTGGGAAATGATTATGTCAGGGGTATATAATGGGTATACTGTACTATAATACACTATAATCGTGGTTGACTAAGATATGGGTGTAAGTGGAAACAAATACCCTAGTGTAAACCAGGATAGCTATGGACAATGGCCCCATTGTTGGTTTGATTTTCCTTTGATAAATGATGACTTTCCGCAGCTGTATGTTACTTTACTGGAGGACATGAGGACGGGACAACATGAGGACTAAACAATAAGGGTAGGTCTGCAATCCAGTGGTGAGAAACTCAGCAGCAAAACTACCATCTGGTTATGACTAACAGTTCGCCATGGTATAGATGGCCCATAGAAATAGATGGTTTACCTATTAAAAATGGGTGGATCTTTCCATGGCTATGTTAGTCATAACCAGAGGGTATATCAGCCACGATGTTTTACGGGCTATCAGCCACTTACAGCAGCAAGTTATTTGCAGTGGATCTAACTTCCAGGATCTTTGAAAGTTCTCGTAAGGGGGGGTACCCTGAAACGGATAGCAAACATGTGACTGTGATACTGACACTATGCCATGGCTTCTGACCAACATGATCAGACCAACTATGAATGGTTTCATGGAGATTCCAATCATGGGATTATGATCATTATTTAAAACAACATATATGGCCCCATTGCTTTTTGTTTTGTGTTAAAATACCAATGATTCTAATCCAACCAGTCCAACCAATAAAAATGGGACGCTTAAACAAAACTTAGCCTCTGGTAAATTAACAGTTCGACCCTGCCATTCATCGGGGTTGGAAGACTAGCTTCCACTATAAATTAGTCATTTTCAGGGTCCAATTGTTTACTTACCAGAGGGTAAACCATCTATCAACTATAATGGTTTATCCCACTATAAAAATAGGGTTTATCCCACTTATTCACCACCAAAAGGATGGTTGAAACCCTATAAAGGAGGGTAAATCATGGTCCCCAACAATATTCCTATCATTTAATGACTCAATATCATGGTCATCATGGTCCCAAAGAATCCCCCAAAAGCTCAGGATTTGATAAGCCATTGGTCGCCAAGATTAATATTGTCTTATGTAATATCATAAGATGCAGTGTATAAGATATATATATATATATTAGATATTATCAAATGGGATAATATCATAATACTGGCACATTATATATTTATATATATATATATGAATCAGTTGATAATGGCATTAATATGGAATTATCAACTGATTATTATGATATTATCCCACATTATCACTCCATATCATAATATCCTAAACAGATGGCCAGTGGGTTTTCCATATTACATGGCCAATCAGCCAGATACCTTGCAAGGAAAAAAAGGATTCTTAGCTGGTGAACGGTTCGATAATCCCATTGAAACCAAAAGACTACCCATCTCCAAATGCTCCATGTATGGTATATTTACCTACATTTGGGTGATTTATGGGGTACATGTTGGTAAATATTCCATACATGAAGCATATGGGATCTAAGATTAACATAGACACGGGGCGAACATATGAGACAATCGACAAAGAGCCAACCTTGACCAACGACTGCTGCTTGTTAAGACCAATTATACGACCTCCCACATTGGGACATACCCAACGCTAACGCTGGAGAACATCACCTTTGGCTACCAAGCCTTCAAGCCTTGGCTAAAACCATCTGAGCAAATCATTGAGTCATTCCCAAAGTTTAAGGCTGTTTAAGGCCATGCGGCTTGTGGCTTCTCCGATCACTACCCTCTGGTTATGACTAACAGTTCCCCATGGTATAGATGGCCCATTGACAAATGGTTTACCTATTAATAGCATGGTGGATCTTTCCATGGCTAGCCCTGTTAGTCATAACCAGATGGTATCATTTTATGGTCGTTGCTTTCCGGCTTTCCGGACCCCAAATCCTCAACTGGGCCCCAAGACGAAAAGGTCGTAGACATCGTACAACTTGGCGCTCACGTAAACCGCACTACTTCTGATCCTCAGCGATACGTGGCTGTGGGGTGCGGTAGCCAGGCATCGTTTTTGTGGGTAGTAACATGTAGTAACCATCATATTACAACCCAAAGAGAATAGATGGACCTCATGAAAACTGGTTGGTGGTTGAGCCCTACCCCTCTGAAAAATATATGACTTCGTCAGTGGGGATGATGAAATTCCCAATAGTAATGGAAAGTCATAATTCATTCCATGGTTCCAGTCACCACCAACCAGAATTCTATAAATCTCCATATTGTTGCTGGTTAAATCACCATTTTCCTATAGTTTCCTATGGTTTTCCTTTGGTTTTTGGACAAACCACCAAGAAGTATTTTTTTCCAAACGTATCTCCAGGATCCCCCAGGCGAAAAAAATCTAGACAATTTTTGTGTTTTTTTTTGACCACAAAAAATGACTTTTTTTTGCACATCCACGTGAAAAATCAATGGGAATATGGTAGGCCTTATATATGGATATATATGGTAGGTACCTCCAATCTAGGTTGCTGAAATGGCCATTGATTGTAGGATAGATTGTTGTTGTACTGAAGAATAGATAGAAGCAACGCTCAGTGCAACTTCCTCTATGCCCTTAGAAAATTGTTGGCTGACAAGGTTTCCCATCAATGACAGGCCCTTACCTAAGTGAATGGTAATCCAAGGTATCTGCGGCTATCTACGGATATAGAACTGATGTATCATCATCCTGGATAGGAGTAGGTGCTGTAGTTTCATATATACAAACGGGTGGGAAATTGAGCAATTGAGCTGGCAAAATGTTGTGGACCCGGAAACTGTTGCACATAGACTCATGTCAATTTAATCTTAAGCCACAGCCTTCTATACTTGGTGGCTCATCCCACGAATCGTAAGTGGGTTATAACCCTGGTTGTAAATGGGATAAGTAGGGTTAGTCCACTTATAACTGGGGTCATAACCCATTTACTAAGTGGGATGAACCACCAAGTAGTTTTTGATGGTTGTGGCTTTTCTGAGCTACTTCATCCAGGACGACTTCAGACCAAGTGCTCTCTTCGGAAGTACGCGAAGAACATGCCTGGGCACAGCTTTTTACGCTTCAATTCACATCAGGAAATCGTGGACTTGGCACAGCTTAAACACATCGATTTTTGATTTAAGCACATTGATATCCCCAGAAGAGGGAACATCAGGCCTGTCATCCACATTTATTTTTGAAGGGAAAACCACCGGGAAATATTGTTGTGACACTATGGATCTCATCTGATTTCCACTCCTCATCATGTCCTGCCATGTGAGGCCCCCGGTCACGATAGTGTTCAGTTGCTGCGTTTATAACTCCAATTTCACTATGGTTTATGGTACGGAAATAACATCAAATAACGAACTAGTTACTGGGGCGAATCTAAACCAACATTCACATCACTGGGGGGCCTCATCATTTCCTGTGAAACGATCATGCTTAACGATTCAAAATGAATTTAAAAAACGGGTGAACTGGGCCACTGCTGGACAAACCCACCTCATCCCAACCAATTGTTTGTTGTCGGTAGTAAATCCCCTTTTCTTTATACCGATTTTTTATGTCACCATAAAATGGTCATAGTCATAACTATAAACCCAACAACCATAACAATCGACGATGCTAAATCACCATTTGTGCTTCTGAAATCCCAATTGTTCTTAAATTGCAACCCTTTCTTTTGGTGCTCAAAGATGAATCAAAATTGTACTGGTTGGCTTATACCCATGACATCCCCATTGTTGATGGTAGATCCCACATCCGACATCAAACCAACTCGCTTTGCACTAAGTTCTCGGGCCGCTGGAAGCACCTCCCACCTTGCATCCGACACGTCGAAAAACCAAGCACTGTATACTTTGTGATTCATGCCACTTAGGCTTTGGGGTTTAAAAGAGGGTGCCTAATAGTGAGTTACTAGTAAGTTGGTTTATAACTAGGTTAACTATGTTTTATGGAAAATAAATCTATATTTAATATTATTTAATGGGTTGGACCGACTTATAAATGTGGGGGCACCGCCTTTTGTAATTCACTATGAAACGTTGGGATTCAATAGGATATCACATGTTTTGGATTTTGGTTCATGGAATAATTACATAATTAGTGGTGCCGTCAAACGTTATGTTTGTTGGTTCATAACCCCAATGAACTAGTTTGATGTATCTACTGTATCTACCGTAAACCCTAGTTATTGGAGTTATTTTTATCCACTTAGCTAATTGTGGGGCACACAGATGTACCCATTATCCAAAAAAAAATACACGTTTCAACTATTCATGGTATTGTTGAACTATGCAGCTTCAAACAGTTTGTTTGCCCATATGCAGTAAGCCACAGCAGCCGGGCCACTGGAAGGATCCACCGGGTTGATATCCCACTTGCTGGGCCCCCAGGGATGTGAATGTTGGTTTAACAAAAGCCCCAGTAACTAGTTCGTTGTTTGCGTACCATAAACCATAGTGAAATTGGATTTATGTGAACCAACTGAACGCTATCTTGGGGGCCTCACATTGTAGTTGTTGTTTTTCCATATCGCTTCAACGTTTGTGGGTGTTTCTTGGGGTTGCAGCTGGGCTGATAGATAGATAAATAGAAAGATTGATTGATAGCTTGGTAATGAGCCCCAACAAGTTGGGATACGGGGCCCCTAGAAGTATGGTTATGTATGGTTCTATGAATGGTTCTATGTATTGTTCTATATAATTCTCTATATATATAATTATATACATAATTCTATATATACACATATACATAATTATATACATATTTATACAGATACATATACCGTACATTCATCCAGATACAAAAATAGAACTCCCGCCCTTTAGGTGCTTTAAATCACACCTAAAATGCCATGTTTTGTAGTGAACTCCCATGTCTTGGCGCCATCCCTCTTCCACCAGCCAGGGTCAGGGTTCCCGGACGAACCCTGCGGAGCTACCGGTCAGCGCCTCACACTGCTGACTTTTTCAGGCACTCATGTCATCACTACATGGCTGTTTATGGGTTTTAAGTGCTTATTTATTGGCAATTCATGGTGATCACTAGTGGTTAATAATGGTCAATAGTGGCTAATACTGATTAATGATGGTGAGTGATAAGTGGTTATTTCTATGGGATTATACATTCCATAAATGGGTTACTTAGTACTTATAACTGGTATAACTCCGGCCGTAACTGTGAATGATTGATAAGACCTTACAGCATGCAAGGCATGCAACAGCATCCAAGATATCCAAGGCACATCTCATTTTTTGTACCCCCCTCAAGGTACGTGGACACCCAACGAGCTTAATCGCCCAATGAATGGGAGCTGAGCATGGCGAACGAAACACGACCAGAGGTCCAGAGACAGGCAGTGCTGCGTTTTCACCATAAAACATGCTTAGAAAAACGATATGAAAACTGGTTACCCCCAGTGGATCCAGATATATCCAGATGTACCTTTTCCTCAGAAGTGGTTTGGGTATCAGGGGGTCATTTGTACTATCTAAGAAGACGCTCTTCGATCCAAGCATTATAGAAATCACCTGGCCGACTGCTTCAACAAGGTGGGTCCCAATCCGAAAAAATACAATGGGGTCCAAAATGGGCTACTAATCTTTCAGCTTTCAAGAAAAAAATGAAGGGATAGACAGGGGGTTGGTTGAGCCGGAAAAAAGTATCTGGTTGTGTTTTTTGTTGGGCCTCTTGCTGCTATTGATTTTGATGATTTTGAAGATATCAGTTATGTCTACAACCTGATAATTTCACATAGCTATGGAAATTCATTTTTACATATTTTTACTGGATAATCATCCATCAACGGCCCATGGAAAATGTGCTAAACTACCAGAGGGTACTACAGTTCCTTGGTTCCACTCCTGGTTTTGATTGTGCAATCCCTCTTAATTAATGGTGCTCAAATCCCGATATAGTTTATTTTGTTTCATCATCTACCTTCCGGTAATCAAACGTGGTAATAGAAAATTGCCGATATACAAAAGACATTTTCCCAAAAATCAACTCCATCTGCAGGGGGTTTCCCATCGCAGCTGCACCGTACTCTGCGTAGCTTGGCAGGAAACCCTGCATTAAGCCTATATAATATCCTCCAGCAGGTAGAGCTGCATCAATAGCTCATATATTCAGAGCCTCCAGCAGGTAGAGTACAAAATCTCCTGGCAAGTTGCCAGCAAGTCCAACACTAGTAGTAGTAGTAGTAGTAGTAGTAGTAGTAGTAGTGGTAGAGGTAGAGGTAGAGGTAGAGGTAGAGTAGTAGTAGTAGTAGTAGTAGTAGTAGTAGGAGTAGTAGGAGTAGTAGGAGTAGTAGGAGTAGTAGGAGTATTAGTAGGAGGAGGAGGAGGTAGAAGCATGGTCACCCTCCTTGGTGTTGAGCTGTCGCTCTTCATCATCAGCCACAGTCAGTGGCTTGACTTTCTGAAGATATTCTTTCGTAGCAGCCATCCACCATCAATGGAGTCCAAACTGCACCCACAAAAATCCAAGTGAGCACCAGGTTTCGCTTCAGACCAGTGCTTGAATTTTTTCAGCTTTCATGGAGGCCTTGGCCTTCACCCTTTGCATTTTCAAATTCAGCCAAGGCGCTCCGCACAAGACCCCGCCCGCGCCGCCCAAGACGGCGCCCACGGGCAAAGAGAGGCCAAAAGTGAAGAGGGCAGGGACCTTGGTCGCTCAACAGTTGGGACTTTCGGATGCCATCTAAACACGGCAAAAAATGTCGTTTTTTTCATGGAATTTCCAATGATTTAATCATCCAGAATGGTGATTTCAGCATCAAAAATGGGGACTTAAGCATACTTGGTGGCTCATCCCACGAATCGTAAATGGGTTATAACCCCAGTTATAAATGGGATAAGTAGGGTTGATCCACTTATAATTGGGGTTATAACTCACTTACTAAGTGGGATGAACCACCAAGTATCCAACCTTTGAATAATGGAAGATGACATGGGAAATTATCAATCATATCAGATAAAATTTGATGTACCTAACCATACCTAACCATTTGGTATGATTCTTGGGGGCGTCTGAAAATGAGGTACACCCAATGTTTGTTCGAACACCAAAATTTGGGGTACCCAAGTTTCAGTCGAAAACGTCTGGTGGTTTTAGCAGCAACACATGTAATTTAACGAACAAGCACTGCGATTGAAATAATTCTAGCAATTGGCTACTGATTGTAGCAACAACGCAAAGATCCCCAAAGTATATAGAAATTGGACACCTGGAAATTCGGGAAAGAAATGATCTTAAACATCCTGAAACAAACATATCTATAATTATCTTCTGGGATACCACTATACTTGGACATCACGACTCGACGACGCGAATCTATGGACCATAGCATACATCATCCCGGTAGGGGGCCGACGATTTTCGTCATGGCACCCCGGGACCCATGACGAATAGCTCTGGATGCTTATTCCCCCAAGTAATTATGGTTGATATATGGTGATATATGGTTATGGTGAAGTAATTATGGTGATAATATGTGATAATAGCTGCTATGACCCATCCAAAAATATTGCGTTCTTCAAAGAAATGCAGCGGAACATGAAAAGGAACTTGCACAGCGCCGCTGCACAAATCCACATCTTGGGTTGACAAGAATCCACTGACTGTCGGCCAAATTTTGCGGTGGTTGTTGGCAAACATGAGGTTGATAGATTCTCACCATCCTGTTTCATCATGAAATTTCCTTGGTAAATCCTAATTATTCCTGGTCAGTCCAAATTTTGCTGGATAAAAGTCAGTTCTTGTTGAATCTCCGTTTTTGCTGCTTAAATCCAGTCTTTTCGGTTCAATATGTTAAACATATCAAACCCCTATATAATGTTTATAATTTTCATGAATTTTCTATATATTTAACATATAACAATCTGGTGAAATCATGTGAAATCCTTGTTTCGGGGCCCACTGAAGTTCACCAACATTCGCATCTTGCGGTAGCGAAGTTGGCAGCACCTAACTTGGATTTATTCCAAGATACAATAGCTACAAAAAAGGGGCCTGATTTATGTGAATTCAGCAGCAAAAACATGTGCGTATATATATATATAGTATAATAGGATGAGAATGGGTTCGGTTTCCAGTCGGTTGGTAAGTGGACTAAACAACAAAAAATATAATCACCACAAATTGGGATTGATTCGGGATATTTCCGGATTTGTTTATAAGGTTTTTTCCCCACCTGCCAGGTGAGGGTTGTTAGATTTTATCAGAGCTGTTCTCCTCCTCCGCCTCCGCATCCTCCTCCTCCATCTCCTCCGCCTCCTCCTCCACGCAGTCCAGATCCCAACCGCGACTTCCAGATCACAGTCAGCCTCCTCCTCCTAGTCCAGATCCCAACCGCGACTTCCAGATCGCAGTGGGCACTGCCGGACCCCAACGGCGAATTCCAGATCCCAGTGGGCACTGCCGGACCTCAACGGCGAATTCCAGATCGCAGTGGGCACTGCCGGACCTCAACCGCGACTTCCAGATCGCAGTGGGC
>Ga0126342_10009691_pt1:7500-17252 | contig 17252 bp, 17 predicted proteins | sample Cyp1metagenome_FD_92528 | JGI IMG/M metagenome (GOLD analysis project Ga0126342, IMG submission 92528) | Coral microbial communities from Lord Howe Island, Old Settlement Bay, Australia - Cyphastrea 1 metagenome | ecosystem: Host-associated > Invertebrates > Cnidaria > Coral ... | reverse complement strand
GAAAACACAAACATGCTAAACACCAACTGGACGCAACATCGCACCGACTTCCAGAAATTTCTCCCCCACCTAGGACGCACATTTCATTGAAACGCTTTGACTTCCACAACTAGGAGTAACATACAGTAACAATGGTTCTACCTTTTAGGCTTTTGGGGGGATGGGGGGGGTTAGGGCTCACGACTGTTGATGCTCCAGCGTCTTAGAATGTTTCTTGTCATGTGCCAATCCAGATAATAACGGGTGGTTTAGGGTTCGCATCATGTGCGAAAGGAAAAAACGCCCGCCAAACAGAGACCGACAGAACAGAAAAGGACAGCAAGCGAGGTACCAGCACAATTGAGGGCGAGGAACCAAGACAAGACAACGGACAAAGGAGAAAAGCAAGCCAACCCCAAGAAACCTGAAGGACAGCAAAAGACACGGCAGGACAGCAAAAGCCTGAACTCCCCCCACCTTCCCGGTAGCTCATGATGATGATGATGATGATGATGATGATGACGATGACGATGACGATGACGATGAGGGTGAGGGTGAGGATGAGGATGAGGATGAGGATAAGGATGAGGATGAGGATGAGGATGAGGATGAGAATGGGGATGAGGATGAGGATGAGGATGAGGATGAGGATGATGATGATGATGATGATGAAGATGACGATGACGATGACGATGACGATGAGGAGGGTGAGGATGAGGATGAGGATGAGGATGAGGATTAGGATGAGGATGAGGATGAGGATGAGGATGATGATGATGATGATGATGATGATGATGACGATGACGATGACGATGACGATGACGATGATGACGATGACGATGACGATGACGACGATGAGCATGATGACGATGACGACGATGACGACGATGACGATGATGACGATGACGATGGCGATGACGATGACGATGACGATGACGATCAGGATGAGGATGAGGAGGAGGATGATGATGATGATGACGATGACGATGACGATGACGATGACGGTGAGGAGGGTGAGGATGAGGATGAGGATGAGGATGAGGATGAGGATGAGGATGAGGATGAGGATGAGGATGGGAATGAGGATGAGGATGAGGATGAGGATGAGGATGATGATGATGATGATGATGATGATGATGATGACGATGACGATGACGATGACGATGACGATGACGATGACGATGACGATGAGGAGGGGGAGGATGAGGATGAGGATGAGGATGAGGATGAGGATGATGATGATGATGATGACGATGACGATGACGATGACGATGACGATGACGATGACGATGACGATGAGGATGAGGATGAGGATGAGGATGATGATGATGATGATGATGATGATCAGGCGCGTTACAAAGCGATGCGTTTGGTCGCCTTCCGAAGCGAGGGCCTTTCCTTGGGATGATGAGGGATGGACAATCTTCACCATCCCAATCCATTTCACGTCAGGAGTCAGGTCTCATCAGGTCTCCAAGATCCACTGGGCTTCAACATGCTCCGCCTGGGCCGATGGAGCTGTAAGCCTTCTCCAGCACTTCCAGCCTCGGGTCCCATGGGGTTCTCAACAGGAGATCCACTGGCATCATGGCATGCTCATAGCAGCCTCTATCTCCATCAATGCATCCAGATTCCAAAGGTGGCCGCATGAACCCACCTGCACCAATGTGTTGAATGTGTTTGTGCGCGGCAATTCTGCTTCGTTTCTGGGCTGCTGGCTCCGCACGTTGAAGGTCCAAACCCAGGATTGCCAGCCTAACAGGAACTCGACGCAAAGAATGTCTGGAAAAGTCCATCGGAAACCCATAACAAACAGCCGCAACTATTTGAAACAGAACAGGAGAGAAGAAACATGCAGAAACATGAAGAAACTAAGGCTACACAGCACCTGATGCAGGCATGTTGGGTTGCCAAAGGCTGAAGGCGCTGAGGGTTTGACGTTGATCGCATCTGCCCTGCGGCCACTACCTGGGTATCTGGTGCTCATGCTTTACAGCCTGAGGCAACCATGAATGGGGTTGTGCCTGCCCAAAATTCGAGAAAGTCCAGCATTTCAAGGAGTGTTACCAAGTTACCCAGATGATCGGGAAATCATGTTTCCTTTGCTTTCCATTGTTCTTCCAGAGTTCTTCCCCCGCTGGCAGGCGAACCCCCTTGCGCAAGCGATCAAAGTCAATGAAGCGCTCCGGCAGCCTTTCAGAGGTGACGGCAAGGTGTAGGAATATCTTTGGATTGATATTTGAGGGTAGGGGAAAGCAAGAAGCTACGAAAATAGGCATCGCACTTATATAATTAGACATGTCGATTTCTCTGTCAGCGGCGAGATACATTTCCAATTAATTATCATTAAGATTAAGATCGTTAACATACATATTAAGATTCAAACATGTTTAGAAACATATAACTTATAATTTAATTATAATCACCTTCTTTGCAACTCCCAACGCTCCCAAGCATCTTTCGGATGTGTGCGGCTTTGTTTGGCCTCGTTGATTCTGCACGCCTTTTCCAATTGAACATTAAGACCAAAGTCTGTATGTTTCAATGGATGTGTTTGGATTGTCCCAAAAACAACAAAAGCATCAAGTAGGACCAAGTAGGGATCTCGAGGCCACCCCGAAGGATCAACGAACGCAGCTCAGCAGAGCTGCCCATCCCTGCCCTGCGTGACACCTCAGGCTTCGTTTCCGCATGATGGAAGCGATCTTTGCAAGAACCTGCTGCAGCAGTGGCTGCATGGGTCCTTCCCCCTTGGTAGAGGGTGATTGGCCAAACGCATGGCTTCAAAGTCACAAAAAAAAAACACTACAGCCGTGGTTTCTCAACCCCAGCCCTCCCCATAGTGGTTGGATTTGGTTTTCTCCATTTTAGCATGGCCCGGATCAGAATGTTCGGAAGCCTCTGCATGAGCAGGAGACAAAAAAAAGACTCTGTGTTCCCATGATTCCCATGTGTTCCCACCAGAGATACCAAGAGTAGGGGCTTGTAATATCTTGTAATCCTTCGATAGCAATCATTCCGGATCCCCATCGGATCCCCATCGGATCCCTGCCGAATGGCAGTAGTTTGGGTACGCTTTGGCGCTGGTCTCAAGAACTGAGGTGCCTGCCTGATCCAGAGATATTCTGACCTGAGTGACAAGGCAACTCAAGGGAAGAAAGGCACCGTGGTTGTCTTGGCAAGGCCTTTACCCTGTCTGGCTTTGCAGATTAAAATGCTTCAATGACAGCTCAAGAGAGCAAGCGACCAAAGTGCATTTGTCCAACTTTCTTTGTGTCATGCACATCCAATCAGCACCTTGTCTTGTTTACAAGGGCTGCATCTGGGCTGCATCTCACTGATCTCCCAAGTTTACCAACGTATTGGCTGCACTGATCAACTGACAAGTGCGAGATTCCATGGTCAATCCACAAAGCTCCCCTCCAGGTAGGTAGGGTTGCACGATGGACCGCTCCCGCACCTGGTGGGGCCCTGCATAGCCATTGGCATTGTCCGTCAGGCATTCGGACCATTCGCCCCAGTCAGCCATGATGCAATCTTTCATGGCACTGGTTAGGTTGGTGCCATCTGGCTCGGGTAAGGGAGAAGCCCCGGGGATGGGATGAATCTTCACCACCTCACTGCTATTGTCCTTGCTGCTATTCTCCGCTGCGGCATAGGGTGCTTGGGGTTCTGGAGGTGCAACTTCCTCATCAGAGACCACTGAATAATTCACCCCTGGGCTGGCGGAGCTCAGGTTCTGTTCAGGCACCAGGAATCCGGTTTCATTGCCTGTGCTGTTGTGCTGATCCTGAATCCCCGCAGCTACGGCGGCGGCGCTGCCAACAGCATTGGCCACTGCAAGGACATCCTCCAAGCCCGAGATATTGCCGATTGACAGATTGGTACCATTGGAAGCTCCAGATGTTGAACTTGGGTCAGCTACCGTGGTCGTGGCATTTTTGGAAGCTGATTTGTTTCTGGACATGGCTTGGAGCAAAGAAACCCCTTTGCCTGCTAATGGTGCATGGCCATTCTGAGGTGCCAAGTCAGACTTGCACACTCCTGTGTGGCACTTCTCAGCCACAGCAAAAATCAAAAGGCAGCCGCTGAGCGCATGTCGCCAGCCAGCCATGGCACCGAATTACATATGAATCAGGATAGAAAATTCCTTATCTGGTCTCTATTTTGGCTCTCTGAGCTGCTAAGGTGCCTGAGCCAGGAAAAGATGTGCAACGTGTCAGGTTTTGCCACGACGCGGCATAGTACTGTATGTGAAGGACGCAATACAGAAGCCAGGCAGCATCAAAAAACAATGGCTGATTTCATGTTTTAAATCCACAGAAACCCGTGGTGTTCACCACGAAGGGTGCAACCTGCAACATCACCTTTTTAGCACTGCATCTTGGGGCTGCCACCAACGGCTCCCGCCGCATTGGTGCAGTTTGTGGCCTGCCAGACGTTTCGCACTGATTTGTGACCGGTAAAAATCCTGCAGTGGATCTTGGTGGAATTCATCGAGAGCAGACTCTTTCTTTGTATTCATCTTGGCTTTGTCCACAGTCTCTGTTGTGCCAGCATGTGCCAACACAGGAATTTTTCAATCACTAATTCTCGCATTCCAGCTGGCACCATCCCCTCCAAATAGCACCAAATACTTTGCCCTGCGATGCGGAATTTGTTATTGCATGTCCTTAGACACCAGGTCCTTAGACACCACGTCCTTCGTGGTTTGGTGCCATATTACACCATAATAAACAAATAAACTGAATTTATAGTTTATAGACTACTACATGTATAAAATTATAATACACATACATACATACATACATATATATATATATATATAATTTTATATAACATTCTATACGGGTTAGCTATGGTTAGTTTACCATTTTCTTCTGGTTTACTGAGTGAAAAGGATCCTCCCAGATCCTCCCAGTATCCACAGCGCCTTGCACGGCGGCCACCAGAGCTAGCAGATCTGATCGGTCTCCTCCAAGGTTTTCCGGTGTAGATGGGCAGGGATTTTGCTAATGATGATCTGATGATTTAATAATGTTTCAAGGATGAATAATCCATCCAGCTAATCCATCTAATGATGATTTAATAATGTTTCAAGGATGAATAATCCATCCAGCTAATCCATCTAATGATGATTTAATGATGGTATATAATGATGACAGATGTTTACTCAATTCCAATGGTTTGTCCACCCAAGATTTATTGGTCATGCGGCGCAGATTCTTGGGGGCTTCAGGTCCTGGCTATCAAAAAGTTGGAAAACTCATCATAATTAAAACTAAACGTTACAAGTTGATGCGAAGACTGTACTGATTAGGTTGCTTGATGTTGCAACGAGCGAGACCTAATCTCCATATATCTCCATCAGCTCCGATCACTAGCCACAAAGTCAACATGTCTGGGGTATCGCCTTTTACTCTTGTTAAAACCGCATTTTACTCTTGCAGACTCATTTTGAATCGTGTTCGTCGGTTACAGAGGCCCAAAATCCACAATAAGATCAGGTAAAGAGGGAGGGACCACAATCTGCAGCGTGTAGCTTCGAGCCGAGCTCCTTTGATCCTCCAGGTTGGAGCTGACCTTAGGAGCGGCATGGCGCCCTTGGTTAGTGGGGGCCACGGAATGCTCGTCAGCATGGTCAGCTCCAGCAGCATCAATGTATCATCCTGCATAGGTATAGAGAGAGAGAGAGAGTCAGTACCCTCTGGTAAACTAACATAGCTATGGAAAATCACCATTTTTAATGGGTAAATCCACTATACATGGCAATTTTCAATAGCTATATGTTAGTTTACCAGAGGGTATCTAACATGATTCAAAAGGATACCCCAAGTTCACTCACGTGTCATGCCTCTTGAAGGAGCACCACGGAGCAGCCATCACAGATGATTCTGCCTGAGGCTGCCACTGGCCGAGAGCTCCTTGAAGGTTGTGAGATTGTGTCCTGTCAAGGTGACACTCTTTTAGTATCATGGTATATCCCCAATCTAATGAGATATATAATGATATATATATACACATTATAGTGCATTAATTATAGTGCATTATATTATGGATAAATGATGGTGACATAATAGAGATTGGAGATATGACGGGAATACGATGATGATAATAGCAACAATTCAGGACTTGAAACAAGCCGTTGTCCGCGATCCTCCAGACCACAAGGGACTTCATCATCTTCATCTTGGTCGCTGTAAACGCCTCCGGGGCACCACCCAACTATGGAGCAAAGGCAGGAGCACTGAAGCAGCTTCTAAGCCGGATAAAATGTGACATTCTCAATCATACACTTTCCCAGTCAACATGTATGAGATTGCATGATGACCTCATACATAAACCGTCATGAAATTATTTGAACGCTTCGGGACATTCTTCATCATAGAAGTGGGTAAAAAATCGGCTTGACCAAATGGGATTCTGGTTCAGAGACCTCTTGATTTCCCAATCCGCACCTGCTGAAATTTCCTCTGCGCGGTTGGCCTGTACCCGGGCACAGGCTCTGCAAAGCCCAGGCAGAGGTTCGGAGGTCGGCACACTTAAACAAAGTAAGCGCTTGGAGCTGATCCCATGATTCCAACATATTCCAGTGGGACTTTCCATTCCAAGCAGGGACGGAACATTCGAGAAAAATGAAACCACCAACCAGAAAGTAAATGAAAACAGTATACTCAGTAGACTGTACAGTAGTGAATTTGGGGTCCCCAAGTTTGGGTCCAATTCCTGATGATCCAATGCCTCAACTATCTCCAACACGTCCATCTCCAGCGCATGTAGATGCACCGTCTGGGATGGCAAGGATGGCAAGGATGGCAAGGGCCATCCAAACTTATCAACCTACAGTGACCTACAGAATCCGACTGTTTTTTCGGACCCGAAGTGGGGCCAGAACTCATAAGGCCCATAAGGCCCCATAAGGCCCCATAAGACCCCAACCCCGTGCTTGTCCGTGTATCTTCGGACCAGGATGTCTATGTCTTCATTGCTGAACTGGGACCTGAGGCGGCGTGTCTGCCAACGCCATGAGTGGACTGTGTCATGGAGCGGTCACCGATCATGGGCAGCTGCCAACTGGGCCACCCTACATGAAGGGAAAGCGCTGAAGCAGCACAGAGCTGGGTACTTTGCCACTACCTCTGGGACACCTTCGCATCGGCGTGGCATGGTGAGATCTACATTACACACTGTAGTTACTGTAGTTTATGTAGGGCCAGGCAATTTTCCCCATCAGAGGTCTTAAGAATACCGGTGAAAAACATCTGAGCTCAACACTCCTATAATCCTCAACCCGAACCAACCATGTAGCAAGGGAAACTCCCATACCAAACAAACCGGCGCGCGAAATCCGGCGGAAAAGTGCAAAAAACGATGCGCGATTTCCTTGACCATGAGGAATACTTAGGGGTGTCGTCACTGTTTCGACACACTCGTTTACCCAACATTGTTGCTTACAGCCTCGTGGTATGTCCCATACCTCCAGCAACAGCTGCTGGTCACATCCCCATTTGAGTGGTGCATACCCGTCTGCAATTTCAGCTGGTAGTGGAAAATCCGTGTTGCAATATCTAATTCCGAATTTTGGCCAAATTCACATGATGGCCGATTGAATCCCAGTCCTTGCGGGCATTGTATGGCATTTATCATGACTTTTATCATGTTTGATGGTGCTCTATAGACCAACATAGCACAACTCATGCGGTTTCAGCGGCTCATTGCCCGTCTTCGCTCGCAAGCAACTGGAGAGCCTTGGCTCGTTCAGGGTGGACTCGATGCGACATAAGTCCATCAAGCACAAAATGGGCGAGTCGGCGTATGTATTGGGTATATTTATGCCCTTGATTTGTTTGATATGTCGTTAATGATTTGTTTTAGATTCACACCCTATAATGATTCTTCGCCATGTGTGAAAGGCGAAGCGCTTTTGAAACATTCTGGACATGGCAAAACCCGGTGTACATCGAGCTGCGCAGGTTGCCATCTTGGACCCACACTCCACGCCACGAGTGCGACAAAGCACAGCTACCTCTTCAGCATAGTGCAGGAATGGGGGGTCAAGATTGGGACCTCCAAAACATCCAAAACAAGATAAACTGACTAGGATCTGTCTCGGTTGGATAGTCCTGAATTTGACTCATGCCCAAGTGGTTGATTGATAGAGATGTTCATCATCTGTAGTGACTCCGTCCGAATCCGGAAAACAAACACACTTCTGATTGATCACTGCTCAGTTGCACAGAGTCTGTTTTCCAAATGGCCCGCCTTGTTCAGAATCGTTCCTAGCCGATCCTGCCGCGAGACCGGAATGACCTGTATCTACATGTGCGCATGTATATGCACAATGGATATATGCTGTAATCATATCATTGATGATCCATATCCAGCTAAGATTCAAAGCTCAGAGCGCAAACCAAAAACAAAATACAAAAAACTGAGGATCATGTTACAATATTACATATACAAACATATACTGCATATATCTATGCATTTATTTTCACCATTGCGTTTTTGGCTTTTATGATGTTCCATCTTTAGCTCGAGGGCACTCTTTTTGCGTCACCTCATCGCCGGGAAAGGACTTCGGCTTGAAGTATCCACCAGCCTCAGCCGATGTCCACAGCATGCTTTCATAAAATGCATGTGTCCTTTGAAATCTTTTTGGCACCAATCCTCCGGAACAAAAAAGAACCAAAAATGGTCTTGGAATGGGGCACTGGTTTCTGAATCTAGATATATAGATTAGATTAAGTTTAGATTAGATTACATTGATAGGTAGATAGACAGATAACTAAATAGCTAGATAGCTAGATAGCTAGATAGGATCGGATAGGATTAGATTTAGATTAGTTTTAGATTAGAATTGGATTAGATTCGATTAGATGTTAGATAAAATAGGATCAGATCATTATTCAAACCAATATCATATTGGACAGAGTATACATGTACACACATTTTTTTCCTTGTTGGCACATCGTAGCAAGATCTGCTGTGTACACACACACATAAATATATATATATATATACCAATTCAATATATATGTATATATAAGTTACTGTAAGCGGGGCCCCGCACACTTCGTAGCCGTTCTCCTGGCAACAGCACCTTCATCATAGCGACACTCAATGGTTTTTTTTTCATAGGGGAAATGGGGGAAACCCTAAATGGATTTATAGTTGGGATTTATAGTTACTATACTTACTATACTTGGGACATCCCCTAATTAAGTATGGTAATTTAACATGGGGAATAATATCTATAAGTGAGGGATTTTCCAACACGCCATGTTTGATGATCAAGGAATTGACCACATTTTGCTAAGTTCTACTTAAATCCCAATTTCAAAGCTAAAAAGTCGAGAAGCCTTGAAAAAAAACACGATAAACATAAACCTGCGGCTGGTTTGTCCGACCTCACCACATGTGAAAACGCCCAATGCTGAGCTTTGATCCATCCCCATATCCCAAGTACCAGAGGTGAATCCATGTGAAGCCCCATTTTCGATGGTGAAATCCTGTAAGTTGTCCAAATGACCATGTTATTCTCAGTTAATTTTAATCCATTAAAATCCATGAAAATCCATTAAAATCCATGAAAATCCATGAAAATCCATGAAAATCCATTATAAATCCATGAAAATCCATGAAAATCCATGAAAATGCATGAAAATCCATGAAAATGCATGAAAATCCATGAAAATCCATGAAAATCCATGAAAATCCATGAAAATCCATGAAAATCCATGAAAATGCATGAAGATCCATGAAAATCCATG
>Ga0126342_10009690_pt1 | contig 17252 bp, 17 predicted proteins | sample Cyp1metagenome_FD_92528 | JGI IMG/M metagenome (GOLD analysis project Ga0126342, IMG submission 92528) | Coral microbial communities from Lord Howe Island, Old Settlement Bay, Australia - Cyphastrea 1 metagenome | ecosystem: Host-associated > Invertebrates > Cnidaria > Coral ... | reverse complement strand
GATATGCCAGATAGAATGCCAAACAGAATGTCAGAAGATATGTCAGATAGAATGCCAGAAGATGTGCCAGTAAGAACATGTATAAATGTCATGGTGGGGATCACACGAAGTAAAGTAATTTCATATGATTTCTATGAACATGAATATGGGATGAACATCTTCATTTCTTAAGTTTCGTTTTCTTCATTCTTTTGGGAGTAAATGAGGAGAGCATCCAATCTGTTGGGTGAGGATCTTTCATCCCATTGCCCCCAATGACATCATGAGAATGGGGCACCATGCAAAGAAAGAGACCCTGTGCCTCTCAACTCATTGCTACACTTGCTGTATCATCAAAGATTCTCACCAAGCACCACTTCGCATTGCCATGTACTCAATCAGGCAAAGGTCAACATTTACTGTATTTTTCCCATGTTTGCTAACTGCTAATTCTTGGTTTCAACGCGACAACTTCGGTGCAAGCTGCTTGCGCCATCAGCGCAGGACGATCCAACGGAAGCCCTTGACTCTGCCTGGTGATTTCGGGAAGGGCCGGCTTTGGGAGGCACCAGTGGGAGATGCATGGCCGTGGTCACGCACGGCTGGGACATCCCCGAACGATGGGCATCTAAATGGAAGAATCATCTTTGAATGAGGGGCTTTTGAGGAGAGGGCAATCGGATATATCACTCCAAAAAAATGGAAACTGAGTGAACCTATACTGTAGAAATGGGTTATATGATTTTACCTGTATATTATGTCCGACCATTGTTAATGCCCATTAGATCGGAGTTTGTTGGAGCCTATCTCGAGGAGTGTCGCCTGACCAGTTTTTCCAGGCATGAGAAGCTTGAGCTGTGAGCCATGGAGATTTGTTAATTCGGATTTGAGCATTGTGAACAATGCAGATACCTTGGATACTTGGATGGGTATGTCTCAAAAATTATTGGGCTCCAACATCCCCAGGGTTTGATTTATAAAATTTGTGATCAGAATTGCCGTTATATTTTGAGACATGCCTCGCCGTGGGGTTCGGATGGATGGTTCCTGAATCCAGCGAAGATGACATGCCGCGCTCTTCGGCTTGCCATCTTCACTGCCAAAAGAGGCGATGTCTATTGATTGGAAATCTGGTTGGTGGTTTGGAACATTTTTTATTTTTCCATATATTGGGAATCATCATCCCAACTGACTTTCATATTTTTCAGAGGGGGTCGCCAACCACCAACCAGACACGCATTGAATGAGATTCAAAAAGGCAATGTTGAATTTCCATGAATTTCCTCCATTGGAGCGTCATCCTTCAGAGATTCTGTCAGGTAGCGTAGCTGGATAGGTCGCAGCTTGATCTGTGAGCAAATCCTCACTCCGTTCGTCGATTCGTGGCATGTTTCCATATGGGCATGGGTCAAGATTGATAGCCTCGAGAAACAACGACGATCTTCACCTTAGTAACTGGTTAAAAACCTTAGTAATTTGTAAGTTCCCAGGTTATACAATTTATACAGGGGATACAACTCTGGTTAGTAACTCAGCTACTAAGTGGAGTGATCCTCCAACCAGCAAACCATATCTCTTCAGGCACCCGATTTTGACCCATGTCCACAACGAGCACTTGACAGTCATCAAAGTAGTCACGAGTAGCCACCTGGGGGCTACTCCATCCGCTTGTGCATTTTGAGGAACTCTCAGGACCAAAGTTGGAGCCATCAGGAATGAGATAACCATCCATCATGTTTCCATTTATAGATGGGATTATCCCATAATGGATGGTTATTTATAATGGATAATCCCATTATAATGGATAATCCCATCTATAAATGATGATGCCAGGAATGGATTATCCATTATAAATAACCATCCATTATGGATGCCATGGATCTGAGCTGATCTAAGCTGATCCAAGCTGAAAACTGTCATAAAGCCTCGAAAAGGCCACCTCGACTTGAATGCCCACCTGAGGCAACAGTGGCGACGCTCTTTTGATGTGTTGCAAAAGGAAAGACAGCGACCCTTCTGAAAACTAACATGAGCCCAAAAAATGCAGTTTGGAAGCACTTTGTCATAGGAAATTGCCATTTCTATCCATTTCTTCCATCTGAGTTTTCAGGGGTGTCAATCCGGCCTAGTGTCCAGGTCTGCTTCCAAACTCACAAGAGACATTTTTTAAGAAGGTGGAACACAAACAGAAGCTGTGGCAAAAAATATTTCGGGTGCTTTCAGCAACTTTTCGGAAATTCCATCGCTGCGCACTTTTTGTTTGTTCTTATATAAATATTGGAATTTCCCCAGAGACAGGAGCGAAAAATTGTGATCACCTTGAACAAGGGGTCCCAACAGAGAGAACGACCCTTTTCTCTCCGCACTAGATGATCATGTACTTTTCCATCCGCTGGAGACCCCAATGGAAAATGACGATCATTTTCCAGATTTAGTTATCAACCATTATCAACCATTATCCATTATTAGCCACTATCAATTAACCATTATAAACCGAGGCCACAGGGCTACTTGTTGGGCTCGCTGGCTGACCCAGGGGACCCAGGGCCCAGGGGACTGGAGTGGCATGGTGATGTGGGAGGGAACCACCAATTTGCTGGATCCTGTTCGGACTTTTCCCAAAAAATTGAGGTTGAATTCGCTTTTAAAATTTCTTTTAACCCGATATTCGCTGGAAAAAATACGTTCAATTTTGTCCGATGCCAAGAAATTGTTTCACCCGAGATGGGAAAGACCAACGTTGCTCCCCCCAAAAAAAACATGCAGGGTAGCAGGTACCTATCTTCCAGCCATTGATTTCCAGTATGGTATGGTGCCACTTTTCCACGCGGTTGAGGCTCGCGAATCTGCTGTTGCCCAACCTTTTGGTCGCAAAGAATTTCTGGGTTTCTTGGCGACCAGGATCCAATTAGTTTATCGGAACTGCGGAACGTGTCTGGAGTCAAAAGCATGATGTACCAAATGGGCAGGTTCAGTATAACCATGGTATGTATCAACTGATTTCAGGAACCTTGACAAGACATTAAGATATATTGAGAACATTGACAGAATATGTAGAACCATGGTTTCAAACCATCTACCATGTCTTACCAAGTGCTTCTGTTTGCCAAGTACCAAACTTACTTGGATAGAGAAGTTGTTGAAACATGGATGGGAACCCTGGATAGTAACATTTCCTCTGGTAAACGGACCCAGAACTTTTGCTGCATCTATATCGTCTATATTACATAATTAATATGGATAAATCCAGTTGAAACATTATATATATATACATATACAGATCATATACACATACACATCCGATTGAATAACGATCATACCAAGAACAACATATCAACATTTTAAATAAACATTAATGACAATGTATATATATATATATATATATATACACAGATATGTTTGATATGACGCTAATCCATTTCTATTTCGACATATCAACGGTGATGTTGATCGCCAGGCACCCTCGACCCGGCTTTTGTCGACTGCTCTGAGCGGCGGCCTCGCGGTGGCCGTGCGACAGCCTGACACCGGGGTGTCATCATACCACGATAATTTGGTGAGTTAGTCATGGTATAATTAACTAGTTATGGTATAATGCTATAGTTGGTTAGTTGGTTAGTTGGATAGTTGGTTAGTTGGTTAGTTGGTTGGTTAGTTAGTTAGTTGGTTAGTTGGTTAGTTAGTTAGTTAGTTGGTTGGTTGGTTAGTTAGTTAGTTGGTTAGTTGGTTAGTTGGTTAGTTAGTTGGTTAGTTGGTTAGTTGGTTAATTAGTTACAGTTAGTTATTGATGATTATAGTAGTATAATTAATAGTAGTCAATATACCATATTACTATACCTGACTACTATGAACTCAATTATTATACCATATATATTTATCCTTATGTTTATGATCACTATTATTAGGGACCTTGAGAGAAGGCTTTTGGTTTCTAAGACCTTGAAGTGGGTTTCTTTCCTCCGCTTTTGACAGGTCGTGTTTTCAAACAATTTTCAGCTCCGCTTCTGTTGGTCATGCGGATGTTGGATTGACATCCAAACTCCTTAATCGGTTCGAGACAAAACAATGGATTAGGACCATGGGCGCCGTCGGTTCCGTGTCCTCGTGCCGTTCCTGGAAGGGGGGTTATTTTCCAACGCGAGATTTCGGTTATTTTCCAACGCGAGATTTTGGTTATTATTCAACGCGGCATAGGTTATTTCTCAACGCGCTAAGGCGGTTCCTTCATGGCCATCTTGGTTTCTGGGTTTCTTGGTTTCTGGGTTTCTGGGTTCCTGGTCTGCTGGTCTTTTGGGTTTCTTGGTTTCTTGGTTTCCGGGTTTCTGGGTGCCCTCGGTTTCCTGGTTTCTGGGTTCCTGGTCTGCTGGTCTTTGGGTTTCTTGGTTTCTGGGTTTGTCGGTGTCTTGGTTTCTGGGTTTCTGGATTTCCGGGTTTCTTGGTTTCTGGGTTTCTTGTTTTCTGTGTTCCCGGCCTGCTGGTTTTTGGGTTGCTTGACTTCTTCCGGGCTTCTTTCCGGGTTTCTAGGTTTCTTGGTTTCTGGGTTTCTGGGTTCCCGGTCTGCTGGTCTTTGGGTTTCTTGGTTTCTGGGTTTCTTGGTTTCTGGGTTTCTGGGTTTCTTGGACCTATCCATCTATCCATCTTTCCACTCATCCATCCATCTATCGACCTGTTTATATGTCTATCTGTTTATCTGTTTGTCGTGCTGTCTTCCTATCTATTATTCCTGTGTTGTGACCTGTAAGTATGATTATTGCGCTATATTGTGCAGATATAGACGCGCATTTGGATAGTGAGTGTGCTTTCGACATTCCAGGCGCTAAATACGAATATGAACGGAGGCAATCCAAGAGCCTACAAAGTTTGTGGCCACAAGCACTATACAGATGCTTCCATTTTAGTCAGGCTAACCCTGAGATGAAATCCAGGTCCAAGATTTTGTAGTTTAAACTTGTGAATCTCATTTTATAAAGGAATCATTTTAGTCATATTAGTCCAGCATGAAAATCGCAGTGGCATTTTGTAGCATGACGTGATGAGCTTCATGCTGGCTTATCAAAGGGTATGTCCTTGTATGATACAGTTGTTGAAAACGAAGGGGCATTTTGTAGCTAAGGCTATGTTGGGGAAAAATGGAGCTCAGCATCCTCATTCTATAGCCCCAAGCTTGTGAATCCTTTTTATAACATACAGACCAGGGGTCACAGCGTCCAAACAGTAAATTCCAAGCAATAGGATTTGGAAAGCAAAGAGTTTGTTGAGCTCAACAGCGCGCAGCCGCTAAATTTCGTGGTGGGAAGCGTCGTGCCTGTGTGGTTTGGCTTAGCAAGTGCCGAATGTCAACAATGCTTCGCACGAATGGAGATTTGAAGCCATGCAAACATGTAGTTTATTGGTGCTGTGTGTGTTCGAAAGATTTGAGAAACCGTGGGAAGAATAGTAATACCACAATATAATCACAATATACTACAATGCTAAGAAAGGGAAAATCACAAGAACAAGACTAGGGAACGGAAGGCTGTTATTTTGCTTTGTGCAGGGTTGGTGGCATATAAATAGCAGACCGTGACCTGGTCACCATGCGCGCTGTCGTTGGCAAACATGTCGGCCTCTGGTTTTTGTTGCTGCTGGCGAGCCACTCGCTGCCGCCCCGCGATGAGCCTGTGATCGCATTGCCCTGCTTGAAGTATAGCAAGTGGAGGCGCAGCTGTCATGTTGGTCTGTGATGGCTGCTGAATAATGATGTTGATTTGGTAGAAATTGTGAAGGCGTGCATGTAGGTGTGTTTGTGTGTGTGTGTTTTCTGTATGAATATGTGTGGCGCACATGAGTTGCAGAGTTCCTGCGTTCAGCACATGAGTTCAGCACATGAAATCGTGATGAACGTCTAAGCAAAGCTGGTGAGCACAGTTGTGCTGCCCTGGAGTCTGATCCGATGCAAATATGTCGGATGTCGGAAAGGTTCAAGTACCGAAGAAATTTGCAGAAGGAGTTCATGCCCGTTTCTTGGTGGGAGCAAGGCCGAGGTCCTGATTGTGTAGACTTGAAACTTGAAACAAAGTAAAACTTAAAGACACAAATTTCCAAATCAAGATAGAATTAAAACTCTAAAGCAAGGTCATCAAAATGTAGGCCCAAGGAAAAAGTAGTAATAAGAAATCAAACAGGCAAGTCAGCCAAGTCAGCGCACATGTGAATTTGACCAGCAGGATTAGGGGTTTTGGGGCAACGCATCAAAGCCGAGGAGGGGTTCCAATACAGCCATTGGAAGCACTGAGTGAAGGAACCACCAAAGGGGAGACTTTTGAACTAGTTCTTGTTCGAGTGATTTGAAAGCAGGAATCAGAATGAACCAGATATGTTTTAATACGAAAGTCCGAAACAGTTCCAAAGCCGAAACTGCATCAAAAATGTGAAGAACTTCATAGAAAAAGTGGGATTTGATTGTTCTCATCCTTTCAAAATTGGAGGCTTCAATGCCAAACGTATAGTCTCAAACCTGGTGACAAAATCGAATCGTTGATCATCACTGTCCTCATTAAATTGCAGAATTGCGCCTTTGGGGAAAAACTATTATTAGACAAACCGGTGGTTGGCTTTATCATATTGTATGCTTACTATGCCAATTTTTGATGGTGGTAGTAACCAACATCATTGGAGGAGTGAATTGTGAAGATTCGTGAGATTTCACACGTCAGGTGGCACGCCCTCACTTCACCAGTGTGGCTGCGGAGAATCACTGGCTGCGACGAGAGGCAAAGCAGAAAATTGTGGGATTTTCGCAATGGGGATAGTGGGCTTATCCCAATATGTAAGTGGGTTAGTATCCCGGTTAAGAACTAGGTACTACATGTACTACGTGGGCTGATCCTCTAAGTAACCATCAAAAAGTGGTAAAAACATCATCAATAATGGTGATGTATCGTTCAAAAGTTCGAATTTCATAATCCCAGATACCAACAACTTTTTTGCACAACTTTGCACCTTAAAAAAACATAGATGTTTGCTACTTAAAGCACAGAGGGAGCTTTGTGGCTGCTGCTTCAATCCCGGGCTCCCAAGGGTACGGTGGGAAACCGCGCCAAACAAGCTTAAGGATGAAGCCAACATGACGGTCCTGCCAGGCAAAGCGTGCTCAACGACCTCAACCTGGACACATGTTGGTATATGCATTTAACAGTGGGGAGCCGTTTTGCATTTTATGGTTTGAGGTTTGAACTATCCATTTTACAGCAACTCCAGGTAACCATTCTAGCATAAAAAATTGTTTTTATTTGTCAAAAAATATCCATATTACAGGCTTTCCCCATGCTACAGTGTAGAATGGTTGTCCCAAGTACCCCCCTGTTTATTTCAACGGGGATACAAATACACGTTAACAAATACCCAAGCTTGGGATGTATAAAATGCCACAAACCTCGGGTATGGAGCGTCTATAAAATGATAACCTTAACTTTAAATAATTTCGCCCAAACGCAGGGTATCTTGTCAATCCGGAAATTTGGTCCATTTTATCATGGAGATACAGATGTGTATATCCCTAAGAGATGGATTTATAGCCTTCCGAAAGGGGTATTTTACCACTAAGTAAGGGATTTTGTACCACTAAGGAAGAAGAAAGTATAGCCGCAAAATCTGTTGGGTATTCTATCCCTAAGGAGGGCGCACTGTTTACCAAAATTAGGATGGTATCTTGTCACGAAGAAAGGGTTCGTCTATATTCAAAAATTGTGGTATTGTATCATTAAAGGTGCGTTTTATACTCCAAATATTGTGGTATGTTTGCTAGTCTATCTTTGTGTCCCGCAAGTTGAACGGAATGCTAAATGGGTTCCCTCCATCATATGGGAAGACTGTTGTTGCGCTGTGGTTGTTTGAAAATGCGCATACCTGCTTTCCAATGTGGCCACGACACACTCCGGCCACGCTCTAGGAATCCTACATTCGACTTGGAGCTTATGCGAGCGGGGAAATGGAGAAAAAATGAGCTTCTGAGGGAGTTGTGTTGGGAAATGACCGTTTTTCGGTGTTGGAAAATGACCGTTTTGCAGTGTTGGAAAATAACCGTTTTTCGGTGTTGGAAAATGACCGGTGTCCCTTAGGACCATGGGCGCCGTCGGTTCCGTGTCCTCGTGCCGCGCCGGATGGGAGTGGCGCTTCTTTGTTCCAGTGCCACTTGATGAGGGAGAACTGCCATTGGCGGGACAACGGGAAGATATCTATTTTCCGGCAGGAGACGGTTGTGACCGGTTGTGCCACACGACCCGCCTGGGATTTGCTGGGTTCAAAATCTATGAAGTAAGACCTGCTGGGAACCACTTGGATAGCTGTCTCTGGGGTTCCTCGACGTTTCTATTTTGACCAGGAGATGGTTTGGGCTTGAAACTGCGCAACTTGGAAGCGAAGAATTTCAGTCCCGGTCACATCTGACAATCACTCTCGTTTCAAAGATCAAAAGACACATTTTATCTGCGGACTCCCGAGGCAACGGCAGCTCGCAGTCCTTGGAGGTGAAAAAACGTTTGAATCAGTCGCCCGAAGGTGCGGAGCAGTGGAGCAAGAGCCTTCATCGAGGCGAGGCAAAGTTATGGCGGTTTTGTAGTGCGGATAAACATCGGGATTTCATTGGGATATACCACATCAATTGGGATGTAATTGTACCGTGATATACCACATCAATTGCGATTGAATTGGTATTTATGTCCGAATTTGGGATGATAATTGGAGATATATACCATGATACATAAACAACATAATGTAATAGTATACTAAACCCTAGAGAGATTTAGACAAGTACATCATCGCTATTTTTGTCGGATTTTACCAAGCTCTATCTTTTTGGGGGTTGCTGCTATACAGTAAACAGTAATCGTTTCCAGAGCGAAATAGTAAATCTTGGTGAAGGATACAATGGGTGAATGGAGGGAGCCTTTAGGAGCTATGGTTGTATCATATTCCCAGTGGGGAGCCAGCCGATTTGAGCAGATTTTCTCCGATTCTCCCAGGTTCATCATGGTGGATCTCTATCCCTAAGGGGGCCCCAACATGACAGGCTGCCTCAATGCAGATGGGCTGTTAGATGTGACCAGATGCGCGGAGCAGATTGGGATTGCTCCAGAGGAGTCGAATTTTTTCAGGGGTCCTTCTGTTTGAAAAAAATGATTCCGATAGGTCCCATAGGTGAAGAGTTTTCCTAGCCTGTGAAGAGTCAGTTCTCTTGGAGGTTGGCATCTATGATTAGCCATGCTTTCTGGAGTTGAGCTGCCAAGAATGGTACGGAGTGATGCTTCTCAAATTGACGGAGTTGATATTCCCGCAAACTTATATACTGAAATGAGATCTCCAAGTACCAAAATTGAAGGTTTGAGACCCCCAGTGCCGTTCGCGACGTCTCAGTGCCTTTCAGTGCATGTTCAAATCAGAGAGTACAGTATTTTTTTTTTTTCTGGCTGGTTATGTCTACCCTCTGGTTTATTTAACATAGCCATGGTATAGATGGCCCATTTATAGATGCTTTACCTAGCTATAAAATGGTGATTTTCCATGGCTATGTTAAATAACCAGATGGTCTAAGGTATATCTATCTATTGGAAAACCCTTTGCCAAAGATGTGGTTTCTAAAAATGTTCCCTTGAGGTCCTTTTCTCTTCCGCAACATGGCAGGTTTTGGGCTTCAAACTCTTAGACTTCCCCGGGCCCCTTTTGGTCGGAAAAGACCACAATTTTTGTTGGTGAAAACCCATTCAATCCCAAGTTGTTGATGTTTTGATTCAAAATTTTGCTGGGTGATTTCCCCATTGAGTCACAACTGAATTCCCAGCTCATCCAATGTCCTGGGAAGGAGTTCGCCGCTCGCGGCCTGCCGGTGGTGCGGGTGCGCAAGAAGCGGCGATGGACCGAGCTGGGGGAAGAGGTGGGGCGATCGCTAGATTCTATATCTTGGTGAAAATTTGTAGGGTTAATATGGATTAATGATGGTGAATGACGGCGAGTATACATGTATATAAATAAATATATATATATATATGCAATATATGCATTGTGAAGTGCGTTAGCTTCTTTATTTGCAATTTCTGTAAAATCCAGAAACTATTTCTTGCACAGGTAGAAACCATTTGCTAAATACTAGAAACCATTTGCTAAATACTAGAAACCATTTGCTAAATACATCTAAATACTAGAAACCATGTGCTGAATACTAGACACCATTTGCTGAATATTTGAAACCATTTGCTAAATACTAGAAACCATTTGCTAGATGAATCGAATACATATGTAAAACCAATTGCTAAGCAAAGTGGAAAATGCAGAAACCACATGATTTACCAGGATCCATTACTTAAATCAAAGGGTAATAGTTGCAAGTAAAAGCTGTTATTGACCATGTTATCAGGGTAAACCTATGCAATCTTGGAACAGTCATTTGCCAATACTAGGTGGTGAGAAAGAACCAATGTCTTTACCCCACGTGCCAGTTCAATTGTACCTTTGCGCCTCCTTCACCGGTGGTTCACCACAGTGTTTCACGGTTGACGCTTAAAACTTGAAACCATCTAGAATCCAATCGGGAGTACTATCACGCCAAACCAGTTGTAATGCTTGTTCAATCCAGGAAAGGGTGTATCAAACAGCAACAAAAGCATGGCATACTCTGTGCCCAATGCACTTTGTGCCAAATGCGCCATACAACACTGCGAATGCTTCCACATGCGATACCCACAAGTTGTGGGATCCAAAAAAAATCAAAAACATATGTTTCCCAAACAAAACCCAAGTGGCTGATAGCCTTTGCGCGTGAGTTGGGGGATGTTGTGAGCCGGGTTTTAGCCACATGGCATTTTTGACACCTCAGAGGATACCCAAGTCAGGATTTCCCCCACAAAGTCGGGACTGGTGTGTGCTTGAACTTTTTCTCTATCTGTTTCGACCCTGTCCACCATTCAGGGCCTAGATGGTTTTGTCTCGAACATAGGGGGTGCTTTTGCGAGCATTTACAGAAATTTGGATTGCGAAAACAATGACAAACTATGCATTGAGAACCGATGAGTCAAATGAGTGATCTTGTAGCTATACATATGGAGTATCAAAGAACATCCTGCATATCATACCCTTTCAATTGTGACTATTATGACAGGTAATCACCCCAACAACAGTTTTAGGGAAAACCGATGGGCATAGCATCTCTTTTCATTTGAACAAGTAACGTTCAATTCTTGAGCATGAGAAATGCAAACAGGTGATGTCTCAATGCAGGATTCTTTAACAGCAACAGCAAACTACGCACAGCAAGACACAAACTCAATCGTGTTTGAACTCTTCAACGCAGTTTCAGTTTTCTGTAAAGTCAAGAAACATTCCCTTCCGTAGCACTTCCCTTTACACAGAATGTGATGAAGGCCTCTCGAAAGGTCCACCAGCTGCGCAGGTCGACTGCCTTTTCATGGTTGAAGGTGATCAGGGACTGATAGCAGAGCGCTACACATCCGTCTCAGTGGAAGCCACAGATTTGCAGGAGAGGCTCACAGATTACGGATCACTGCAAATTCTTGGTGCATACCGCCCCTTTTCATCCCTTTTCTGGTTGATGGTTGTCAGAAACAACTTTCCAGTCTTCAAAAGGGGTCCTATATAAATCATTATAAATCTATATATCCATTTTTACCGTCAAAGTGGGTGATATAATCAACAACACCTGGCCAACTTGTGGCCCCATTGATCACTGATTTCTGAGGCCATATCCAGGTTGCTGGGTTTTAGATCCAAATTTTGGTAGATGAAATCCCCATTGTGGTCGGTTCATATTAGCGAGTCCCGATTTATGGGTTTTCCCATTTGCAACTGGGGTGTAATTCTGGTACGTTACAAAAACCGTTTCAATTCCCATTAAATCCACACTTCCCTATAGTTAAATCACCATTTTGCCTACTTACTAGTAACTCAGCATTTTATATAATTACTTGAATTACTTGGTTGTCTCACCATTTTGCCAAGCCAAATCCCCTTTTTTTGTCTGGTGAAGTCCCCCTTGTCATTGCTGGGCCCAAGCACCGAACACCCAGACTTTTTCACCCCCGGACCTCGACAGGACGTTCTCCGTGTGACTCGTCAACTGCAGCTTCCCGACGCTCGGTGGCCGAGATAGGGATCCATAAATTTTCAGCGATGGTTCAGCTGGGCTCCAGCTGATTGTGGGACCTCAACATATCAGTAGAAAAAAGGAGATATTGAACGGGGAAACAGTAGAACTACATGGCCAGCTACCCAGCTTGAATATGATATTTGGGATTGTCTCGAAATGGGGTGTTTACCACCACGTTCTGGCCTTTTCAATAGGACAGATGATGATAATCCATTGGAATTCGGAGTACCATCCGGTACCATCCGGTACCCTATTTCCAACCAAAGCCAAGTTTTGAGGACCCCAAAGTATCCAAGTTATCCGTGATTTTGTAAAAAAAACCAAATGGTTTGGGTCCAGTTGAACTGTTGGAGAACCGAATCACATCTTGGGATTCCTATTGTGCGGTCTGCTTGGCCTAAAAAAGTTGGAAATCCCGCACCGAAGTTCTCATTGTAGGAGGTACTTCAACAGTGGTTTCGTTGGACCCCGATTTTGAGATATGGGGGTTTCTTGAAATGGGGGCGAAAAAAAAAAAACACGGCTTTCATTACTAAAACGGTCTAATGACTTGGATGATTTGGGGTACCTACATTTTAGGAAACCTCCATATACCCAGTTAAAGATTTTAAATGAACAAAAACACCAGCCTCTGTGATTTTTTTCTACGCAAATGATTTCCACCATATCGCCGTCGATGTTGGATAGGTGCGCATCTCATGTCATGTCGAGTGGTTTTGTCTGAGAATTTTAAGGGTGAATCCCGCTAAATCCATTGATGAAAACACATTTTCCCCATGAACATGGCAATAACTTGGAACCACCACATTTTTAGACACACCCTAATCACCATGCCATCATAGTTGAAATCCCCATTGATGGTGAAACCAACATTATTGTTGGGTTTACAGCTCCATTTAAGGCTGGAACCTTCCAAGGAGTTGTCCTTTCGAGGGGACACGTTCTGCCTCCAAGGACAACGCTACCATGGCGGGCTATCCGCAGATCGTCCAGCGCCTTGCAGAACGCGCAGGATCACCCGGGTGACAAGCTCGATGCTGGGATCATCCGTTGGTACATAATTACGATAATTACTGGTACAGGATGATTTTATCGGTGGAACAACGCCCAATTGGATGTGGTTCCACTCGCCTTTAGTGACTGCTGTTTCTTACTTTTGTGGCGTTCGACACCGCCCTTGTACAGATGGGTTGGTGCCGGGAGAACTTAAAAAGTGGACCGCTGGGATCGAAGCCACTTGCGTCCCCAGTAAGCACCTGAGGACCTGGTGTGGCTAGCCATGAGTGCTGAGGCATACAACCAGCTGGTCAGAGGTCCCAGTTATACTCCTCCACGACTTGACGGTCGTGCAGGGATGCTCAGCAACCCGGGATAGGGCTGGTTCCTGCTGAAACGTGGATGACACGGCCAGTTCAGCCAAGATAAGACTGTTGGAGTGAGTCTTTGCGGCTTTCCAATGTTGATCCTGTGGGAACTGATCCCTCAAACTGTGAATCGCAAGGGCACCAGTGACTCATTGATCCCATAGCAGCTATGTAGCCTGGGTTGTGTTGATCCCATGGGGTTCAAGTGCAAAGAGCATCCACAAGTTCCACAAGTTCCAGCTCAAGTAGTTCAGCAAAAATGATTTCACTGGAAAGCCTCAGGCACTTGGGTTTGCTATGGGCTTTGCCCCCCAAATAGCAATTTTAATCAGGAACATGGGCGCGACCACATCTGCAGGTGTACCTGGTGACCGGTGTCGTACTCAGAGGACAAGTGTCACTAGTGGAAGCGGCCGGGGCACCATATCAATCCATATCATTTAAATGGAGATTTAACTATATTCAGCTATAAATGATAGGCATTTGTTACCATCAAGCATGAGGGGATTGATAAACGAGGGTTGGTTGATGATTGCATGGGGCATGTTGGTGCTCTTCCATGCTCTTCCCCCTGTTGACCCAAGGTGCCAACTCTGGGATTGGCTACGAGGCTTGCAAGGCCTGGCGATGGCTCAAAACCTATGGATTCTTCGTGATTCTCCATGAATTTGAGGATGACCCTCCATTTACCCACTGGTCAACTGTTACATAGCGAACTGGAAAGATCCACCATTTTCAGTGGGTAAATCCACTATTTCGACTGGGCCAGCTATTCAATAGCTATGTTAAATTACCGGAGGGTCAACTTGGTCAGCCAGGATACCAACATTTTGACCCAGAAGTGTTTGTTGACCTCATGATTTTTTGTCGCTTCAATTCGCAGGGAGCAACAACGTCCTGGCACTTGCACACCTACTTGATGCTCCGTCACGAGAAGTTCTTTTCAACATCATGCTACGCTATATTCTATATATTATATTACTTGATGCTACGTCATAAGAACTTCTCTTGATGCTATGCCATAAGAACTTCTCTTGAGTTGATGCTACGTCGTAAGAACAAGTGGTCAGAATTAAGGATCAAGTGGTCAGTTGGCAAGTTGGCAAATGAGCAAACTGTCCCGGTCATTCTCAACGTTTTGACATTGTTTATGGCAGCCAGCGTTTCCCACATTCATCATCATTTATCCCTATTGTTGATGGTTAATATCCCGTTACAATCCCTATATTATATATCATTATATAATATAATATTATATATCCGTATGTCATGGGGGATGGGATGATTTACACCATTCCAGTCAACCATTCATCTATGATGGTGGCTTAAATATAGCCACTGTTAACTATGATTAACCATAGGCTGATGTATCACAGAATTGGATGATGGGACTTTTTTTACAGGAAACCCTAAAAGATTTTTTTGATGGTAAAAACCATGGTAGAAACCCATGGGAAAATCCGATATCGTCCCAACGCATCCGCATTAAGACTACCATGCCCCAGTGTTAGGCCTTCGCGCTGGCGGGCGCCACGGTGATCTTTGCTTGCCGCGATGCCCAACGGGCGCGGGACCACGATCGACTACAGCTTTGGGGATGTCATAGAGGACTTTTAAAGAAAAGCATCGGATTTTCTCGTGTATATAATATATATATATATATATATAATATATATTTATATTGGTATATATTGTCTTGGATGAAGACCTATAATTACCAGATATCTGAAGGCGAACTAAAGGGTACTAGGGTTTGATGGTTTTGACCCAAACCCTTTTGCCCCTTCGGTTGGTATTATTGCAACATGTCGGAACGTGCAAGGGGAGAATTGGCCAACGCCGGATCCGTCATTCACCCAGGCGAACGCGGCAATGGAGTCCATTGCGAAACTGCCTGGGGTGAGAGGTGAACAGCATTTCTTGCCCAGATCCTCAGTTCCATTCACTTCCTCTGCTGACCTGCTGTACATTTTGTTGCGACTTGGATGTTCTGCATTGACAGAAGTGGAGGATGGGACAAATCTTTTCAAGAAACCATGTGTTTTTTTTTAAACCACAAATAAGGGTTTCGGTTTCTTCAAGCCATTTGGGTATGACATTTTGACCCATTTCAGGTCAACAGGGGTGTGATGGTTTGGGTGCACCCTTAGCACGGACCCGACAGCAGCCAGTTGGCTTAGACTTAGACGGTCGCAGGTTGGCAGAGTTAAGAGATGAGAAAGGATGAAATGGGTCTGTACTCTCAAAAATTGGTGGTTCATCATCATCTTCCCCATGAAAAAAGGCCAAAAAAGGCGTAGTACGTCCTTGGTACACCCCATTTCCAAAGATATCCAGATATCATCAGATATCCACATACCTTGTGGACTTCATGTATATTTCAGACTTTTGCCGGAACTAATTTTTAGTTGGCCCTGCTGGAGTCACCTTCGGTTGACTCGATCCCTTTAATGGCTTCGTTGGTGACTGATCTACCAAATCTCTTTGATCATGTGGGTTCATCTTTGGTTCCAGGAACCCCACGCTGAAACGGGATATTTCCAGATATTTCCAGTTAGAGTAGTCTTTGTTTCTCCAGTTACTAGCCATGTTATCAGCACAGCAGATCAACCAAAACTCGACCTTTTCCATCCACCTCCGGCAAGCCATGAACTGCGGCTGCTGCGGGGTGCTGAAACTTTTGGGGGCTCATCCTGAGCTGGTGTGGTTCGGCAGGGTGGGAAGTAACAAGATTAGTTTATCATCAAAGTACAACACCGTCCTAAGCACATGGCTTTGGAATGTTTTTTGTTTTTGAATTCTAAGTTGGAGTTCGTCACGATGAAATCGTTTTGTTGCACATCAAATTTATACCGCATGTTTTTTTGACAGCGGCCACGTCGCAACTGAAACACCATGACATTTGGATCTAACAACAACCGGATTTCGCAGGTGACCTTCACCACCTTCTGTTATCCTGGAAAGAGTTTGGGCCTGCTATGGAGGCCGCCTTGGTTTTGCCAATGGGCCTTAGAGTGGAACCGGGTTATGAGAGATGTGGAATTTGGATTTGTTTCCCCCTCAAGCAATGATTTTAGTAAAGGAACATCAACTATAATTGGAACATCAACTATAAATGGATAGATTTCCATAGATTTCCTCTACTTTTTTGTTTCTCTTTCCCCGCCCTTCAACCATTTCTTCACCCAACCAATGCATCATTCCCCAAGCCCCCCGTCGTGCCAGGGCAGATACCAAGTTTCTGCAGCAGCTCTGTGACAAGGTGCCCAGTGAACAGATGCAGCGGGATCTGCCCATCTTTTTCCGCGAGGCGGTTTCGCCCGTTGTTTCGCAAGGGCGGACAGAACATGATGTGGGTATGGATCAATACCTATACATACCATTTTTAATGGGATGAACATCCATTTACCAGCTATTTTGATGTTCACCAGGGGTACAAGGTTTTGACACACTGCCATGTGTGTTGGAAACGTCACAAGAACAAGTATCAGACCCTGAATACACTATCAGATTTGTTGACTGGTTGGTGGTTTGGAACATGAATTTTATTTTTCCATATATTGGGAATAATCATCCCAACTGACTTTCATATTCACGTCGCTTCGCGACGGCAACCGCCCGCACCGCATCGTTACCAAAAACATCCGAAAGTACTGATTGTCGGAAAAAAACACGCGAATAATTTGATAGCCATGTATAGTGGAGCAACGCAGTTCAAAAAATAACGAAAAACATGAAGAAACGGCGAAATTGCTCTTATTTACAGTGTTTTT
>Ga0126342_10009689_pt1 | contig 17256 bp, 15 predicted proteins | sample Cyp1metagenome_FD_92528 | JGI IMG/M metagenome (GOLD analysis project Ga0126342, IMG submission 92528) | Coral microbial communities from Lord Howe Island, Old Settlement Bay, Australia - Cyphastrea 1 metagenome | ecosystem: Host-associated > Invertebrates > Cnidaria > Coral ... | reverse complement strand
AATCTTGATATTTGGACGTTCTAAGTGTATGGTTTTCGACGTTCTAAGTGCAAGGCTTAGAACGTAAAAAAAGCAGTAATATTCAGATTTTTTTTTCCAAAATACGTTCTAAGTGATTGTCCGCCACTATATTATTTGCTTTTAATTAATAACCATAATTAGATATGGCTTTGTCGAAAATTGGCTACTCTCCAGGCGACAAGGAACTGATCCACCGCTTGGCCTTGCTGCGAGGCAGTGTCAGGGGTAGCTTTAGCTGCAAAATGTGGTTGGTCCAACCAGATTCAACCAGGAAGCATGTTGGACATGTGAGATTTAGCCGGTTTTTGATGTTTTTGGGACATGTTGAAATCAGCAAGATGCGGATTTCGCTGCAAAAATTGGAAATCTGGGAGCAAAATTTGGATCAAAGCAGCAAAATTGAGACATTTCACCAGCTTAACCATGCACAATTCGGATTTAAGCAGCAAAACTGGGACTTAACCATGAAAAATGGAAGTATCATAGGGATATACAATGATATACCACCTGAAGGCGTATTAGAAAGCTTATGGCACAGAGCACTGGCTGCCCAAGCATCACTACGCACTTCATCTTGCAACACTCTACAGTTTTCACACGCAGAACCTTTTGTTCGTGTTGGACGGATGAGAGAGTCCATCGTGAAATAGAACAATACGCGTTGCAAAACCCGAACACTTCTGCTGGCTTTGAGAAGAGTATCGTGGTCGATGCGTTGTACTTGCAACTGACTAAAGTACAGTAGATTTCTCTTCTGCAGACCGGTTTTCTGTCGGTACATATGGGGGTTTCCTAAAATAGTGGTACCCCCAGTCATCATCCATTTATAGATGGGATTTTCCCTAAGCTTATAAACCATCCAGCTATTGGGTATCCCCATTTATGGAAACACTCATATACTTTTTTCAGTGCAGATTGCACAGTGCATGGAACTATGTATTACAGTGCTTCGCTGCAGGAGGGCGGCGATTTCGATTTTTTAATCAAAGCATGCTTTCAGAACATACTGGTATCATCTTCATTCATGAATCAGGGGTATTAAATCTTAGAAAACATATAGATATATCTATATATATATATATTACTGTTTTTTTTTTAAAAAATGTTGATGATTAAATCATGGTTAAAACACCATCGTTGTTTTAAGGCCTGGCTGCCAGTGGCTGCCAGTATGCCACGTTACTAGGCCTCGGATCTAGCTGCTATATGTGATCCATCGAGAAGTTTAGCGAATGTTGGTTGGTTTATGTTGATTTATAATATCATAACTAAAGAATACTAAATAATATGTTTCTTATATGTATCATCTTTATAGTTTATCATGTTTATCATGTTGGATTAGGGATAAAAGATACATGTTTCCCTATGGATCCAACCGTACCTTCTCAGGAAGATCCAGGAAGTATTTGGGCTATGATTTGGGGGGTGTCTTGTCCTTTCTCAGAAAGTGTTTGGATCCATAGGGTTTGTTGGTTTATGTTCACCCCATTCGCCAGTTCGATTTATCTCCCATAGACCCAATGGTTCAATGGTTAACCAATCGTGAAGTGAAGTTAACCAGAGAAAACCATCGTTTGCAGGCCCGCCTTGTAGGGGTTGAACCGTTGAATCAACTATTTTGATGCGCCATGTGCCATGGATATAGACATATTTGCATAAAAAAAAGGATGTAACCAACAAACAATATAGATTTTACTCGTTTGACCAACAAGTATAGTGGATATATGGGGTATACAGCCAGCCATTCGATGGTGATATGTTGCTGAAATGTTAGCAAATGAGTTTTTCCCAAAATTGGAGTACCCTAAACCCATGGGTTTTGATGCTCAAATAATCCCCCTTGGGATATTTTGGGGGTACCCCTAGTGTAGGACACTCCTGAGTTTGCATTGAACAAGATAACCCTTCACAAGTGCAATTACCAACTGGAATTTGACCGCTAAGTATAGTCAGTGTATATAGTCCGGACATGAATTGGGAACTGGTGAGTTCAGTGGGCCCGCAAAAAAAAGCAGAGATATATTCTGCACGTTTTCTATCGTTTTGTTATTCCACCATGTGTTGTGGTGCACACCTCCCTTCTTGTTGGCGAAGTGAACATCCGCCATTTGGTTCCCTGATTTACCAACATTTTGTGTGATTTTCCATACTATAGTATAGCAAAGTGTTACAATCACCAAAAGGGGGGAATCCCCATGAACTCCCATGAAGTCACCATTTCTTGATAGATTTTCTGAAAATCTGCGTGCGCGACAGGATGTGTTTCCGGTAGCTGCGTGCCCGATTCTGCCAGGTGGGAGATGATCAAATGTGGAGCAGCATGGTAGGAGGTTTCCATAGTCATGGGGGTACCCCTAAATCATCATCCATTTTTTTTGGAGTTTCTATGAAATGAACCATCAAGCGATAAAGGGGTAGCACCATGACTATGGAACCCCCCAATTCATATCCAGCATGTGGGATGGTGATATGATGGTTTTGATGGATGGTGATGTTTTTTAGATGGATGGTTTATGATGGTTTATGCTGTCTTTTTTAATGATGTTTTTTTAAATGTAGGAAAACATCATGAACACCATTAATATAATGATGAGATGATATGATGGATAATGTAGAATCATGATGGTTAATGCTGGTTCATGACATATATCATATTAGATAGTAGTTTTAAACATCTTGATATTCATGGACATCAATCGGGTAATGATGGTTAATGTAGAATAATGTTTTTTGTTTTCATGGATGTAATAGTGCCACGGGAGACACTTCATGGGGTTTCAACAACCGTCAAAGGTGCCTCCCACCAACAAGGCCCTATTTAATGTTTATTGAGCACCAGCATCATTTTTGTTGGATCCCATGTTTGGCCTATACACTGCCAATTCTGCCCTACTATATCCCAATGTTTTGTGAAAATCCATTTGATCAGTGTTCAAACCCCATTCCAGTCCATCCCAGTCAAACACATTTGAAATCCGGTTTGCCCAGTCTCATAACTCAGAATTTGGTGATTGTTTATATGGTATGAACTGTGTTACCTTATCAAAGATGGAGCTCATTCCAGGACCCAGGTGCATGTCTCACTGCAGCTGCAGTTGAATTGAAATGCTCATTGTGGATAAACTACAACGACTGTCCTGACATCACTAAGATTTCAGGTTAGTGAATTAATATATGAATTACTATCTCCAGATTCAGCATGTATGGAATATTTACAATGCTCCATGTATTGAATTCCTATACTACTTGATACATTTAATACTATGGAGCATTACTACATTTACAGTGACTATGGAATATGACTTTCTAATGGTACATGAGTGATGAAAACATATGAAAACTATGGAGCAGTGAAATCTATGGAAATACCCTCTGGTAAACTAAGTAACTATGGAACATCACCATTTTATAGCTGGGTAAATCCACTATTTCTATGACCATTTTCAATAGTTTTTTGTATGTTTACCAGGCCGGGTAACTATCCATAAATTAACCATTCATTATCCATAGATTAACCATAGATTATCCATAAATTAACCATAGATAAACCATATGTTTACCAGGCCGGGTATATGGAATCTTCCTTTTTTCGAAATGGTCCATGGAAGGCTCGGCCGCTACCTCACCGGTGAGGCCGAAGAACTCGGGGATCCATCGAACCTGGTGGGTTCCTTTCCGGTAGCCCTAAATCATCAATTGGATCATAGGATGTTCATTGGATGTTCCATGATCCAATGGATGTTCCATGATCTAAAATGATATAAACCATCCGTTTTGAGGTATCTCTATGGAAAATATGGAAATGGAACCCCCCAAATCGACAAATTTTGAGACTATCAGGTTTTTTGGGGTGATTTAACATGAGTTAACCAACACAAGTGCAGATCTAAGCGTCGATCGATTGGGAATTCACTTTGAATTAACAATCAAATTATAGTGTGTTTGTACGCAATCATCGTATTTTTGAGCTTTGGATAGGTATAACATGTATAACCATTTTGTGCGATACCCGTGCCTTGTTTGGCAGTACTGGGCAGAGAAGTCATTGAAACACTATATCAATCGTCGGGAAGCCGTTGAAGGGGTCTCGGTCACTGGGATGGCCCGTAGTACCGCAGTGGCGGCAGTGACGGAAGTTTCAAAGATAGGAAACCACACTGTTACTGCATCTGTCCATAAGTCGGAAGTTTGACTTCTAAATTTCCTTCGGTCACCAATTATTATAGTAATCATTCCCATTGACTATAGATACTTTCCATTCCCAGTCATAAACTTACCATTTTGATCGGTGGTAAAAACCATTAATATAATAATGATACTCCAATTTGTTTGCTGCTCAGCTCACAATTTTGGTCGCTGAAATACGCTGAAAAATCCAGCACTCGCTGATGGGTATACACCACATTTTGGTGGGTTTCACGCTCATAATAACTTTGCTGGTAGGCCCAAGTCGATCCAAGTCGTGTTGCTTATCGACCCTTTTTTGGCCTACATCGCTTACATCCAAAGATTCTTGCTTGAAACACAGTTGAAATCCAAATTTGGTTAGTTAAACCATGTTAAACCCCCCATGCCTATTTCTTGCTGCTGAACAGCCTTAGCTACATGCAGATACAGTATGGCAAACCGAGTGCAGCCCATCCCAGTAGGCAACGATGGTTGGGTCTAACGTACAAAAAATCCATGGGAACCTCCATGTACGCTGCGTGCAGCATGACAAGTGCCGTGCTCGTTAGTTTCGAAAGCAGTGGCGAAGTGCTTCAGGTCCCATTGCGAGAGCTAGCTCGAAAGACCCCATTGCAAAAGAGCAATTTGAAGAGTGTCAAGAAGGCGGCAGAAGCGGACGAAAGAGACCTTTGCAAATAGCTCGAGCTGGAGACTCCGCTACCTGGCAGGGCCGTGCAGAGAATAGTAGCCAAGCACCGCAAAATCGTTGCAGTCGCCGGAAAACTCTATTATTGTAAACCTAAATGATGGTGGTGAAACTTTTATTTTCTGGTGAAATACACGTTTTGATCAAAACAGAGATGCGTCTTATTGCTGGCCTTCTTTTGTAAATAGTTCGCTAGATCTACGATACACCCAAGACAAAAGGTTGAGGGTGAAATCTCTATCTTCTAAACATGTTTAAACACTGTTCACCACATTAACATACAAAAGCAGCACTTGGAGATATCTAACCCAATTTCATCAAGGTTAAACCATAGGTAAACCATAGTTCAACACACACTATACTTAAACCACTGTTAAACAATAGTTAAACCATAGTTAATGCCATAGTTCAATTCTAGGTAAACCATAGTTTTAGTTAAAACATGGCTGGTTGGTGGTTTGGAACATTTTTTTATTCCATATATTGGGAATGTCATCATCCCAACTGACTAATATGTTTCATAGGGGTTGTTTTACCACCAGCCAGATATATATATAAACCATCATTAAACCATATATTAACCATATATTAACAGTATATTAACCCTGGTTGGTGGTTTGGATGAACCATCTTATAACCTTGGGATTCAACCATAGGTTCGACCATAGAATTCAACACTTAAATCCATGGCATTCGCCATCGCTAGGTGCCTGAGCTTCTCAGCGCTTTCCCAGGCCTTGCGGCATTGAGGTGCCGGGGCCGGCTCCGGTGACGGAAATCCCGGAACTGATCGGTCAATCTTACGTACATGTATGGTTGAATGGTATGGTTTTCATATATATATATATAATGGTTATGTAAAAATATGTAAAAATGATTAAACATGTATGGTTTATAGTCCTACTATTAATATATATATATATATATATAAATAATATGTGGTTCATTTGTGGTTGATTTCTAAGCCACTATTGCAAAACTAGTTCAACTTATCTCCCCAACTGGATGGATCACAATGCAAAGCATCAATTGATTGGTGGAAAACAAACACGGATTAGGTAGCCATTGGATATATAGCTGGTTGGTGGTTTGGAACATTTTTTAGTTTTCCATATATTGGGAATAATAACCCCAACTGACTTTCATATTTTTCAGAGGGGCTGAAACTACCAACCAGATAGTTAATCAGTCAATATGATATATAGTCAACTAGTTGAACTATACCATAAGTACCAACTAGTTAATATCGTTCATATACTTTATATAGTTTAATATAGTTAATGTATCGTCATGTGGTCGAAACATACCAATACTATTGAACATCACCATTTGATAGCTAGTAAATCAACGAACTGAATGGTCATGTTCAATAGCTTTGTTAAATTACCAGAGTGTAACTATCAGCTAGTTAATATAATCAATATTGGCAATATATATATATATATATATTATGCAGTGCATATATATATAATAGTATATACATATTTAATATAGCCAATTATAGGTATCATCACAATATTTACAGAAATCAAACATGGCACTTGACATATCAAATTGTTTTACTAATATCAACTAGTTACAACAATATAAACTAGGCAAACATGATTGTCATAATATCAACAAATTATACTACTAGACCATGTTGAAGAATATCCCCCAAGAACTAGATGTAGATGAGGTTTCTAGGTGCAAGAAATCATCAAGTAAATCGGAGGTAACTGGGACAATATGGGACATTATGGGGATACAACGGGACAATTCCGTCGGTTTGATGATATAGCTAGTAGTGTTTTTTTTAAACTAAACCCACTATTTTTTGGCAGGGGCACACAGTTGCGTTCACGCAGCGGCCTGTCTCATGCATTCGGGGCATAGGGTCAAAGCCTAGCCATCATGGCCAATAAAAAGGCCGAATTCAGAGTCCTGCATGCGTCTCACCAGCTGCAAGAACTCCGTTGGCGCCGTGGTTGGTGCCTCATCACAAGGTTCACCCATGCCACGAAAAAACGCCTGGGCTAGTGCTCGGCACATAGCCGGGGGGTATTCTTTAAGCGGAGCAGTCAGGAATCCGCCATCAGCACCACGCCCAACTGATTGGCCTTGTGGAAGGTCAGGCGTAAGTCGATGGCCACGCAGATCATCTTCAAGTCCTGATAGTCCCACAACCAGCAAAGAAGTCGGCTTCGGACTGGGCGCTCCCAGGAGTCCTTGGGCCATGGTGATCATCCGGGTGTTGGGCAGCAGCAGGATCAGCTGCACAATCGGAAGTCGCCAGATAGAGACCATATAGTCGATCTCCGGGTCCTTCGGGTGCTCAAGGACCCCCATGCCAGCATAAATGGCAAGGAGGGTCATACACTCCAAAGCGAAGCCAAGCAAAAGGTTGCCCATGATGATCTGTTCCATCTCTCGCAGCCGAAGAGACGGCAGTCCCCATGGCTCGTCCACATGTCGAACAACACGCGGCCCTCCTTTAACTTGGACATGTCGAGCGCGACTCCAGGTGTTACACGGGGGGCCGCCCAAGAAGGCAATCACCCATCCCTGTGTAATAGCGTGCAGCCATGTGGAGCGTGTACCCTCACGTCCAACGTCTCCGTAGATGGGGTCGATGATGATGTCGAGGGAGGCGACATGGACGGTGCATCCAGCGTGCTTCGCTGCTAAGATGTTCAAGTACCATTCCACATCTCCACGTCGACGTCGCCCGGAGAATGCATGGAGTAGGATCCTGTGTCGTCCCACCGGCCGATGCGGCCCCATGTTGCCCAAAAGTGGGAGCCCTTCTTCAACTAAGTGCTGTGCGCGGGCTTCCCAAAATTGTACATGATCTCCAAGCTTGCCAGTGGGCTGCTCTTTATCATCCGTGAGGAAGGTCCATGCACAGGGCTCCGCAATCTCTTGTAGCAGCTGCTTCAGATCATTGAGGGGGATGGCCACATCACCCAAGTGCTCCTCCGTAAGATCTCCGCAGAGCTGCTCCAAGGTGCGTCTGCATCTCGTCCATGAAATTGGTCGCAGGGTGACAACCTCGCAAATAGCCTCTTTAGCTGTTGCTACAGTGTCGCTATTGAGGATGGCTTCATAGCAGGCTTCATAGGTCTCGAGGTCAAAGTCGAGGAAGTCATGCAAGGCGCCGGTGGGCTGGTGCGGCCCCTGAGCTAGCAAAAAGGGCAAGGCCCCATCATTGGCAGCAAGGAGCTGATCATCGGTCTTGGAGCCCTGTCCCGCCGCCGGTGTGCACCGAGTGCCACGTGCAACCAGCGTACGACGACAAGCATGTGCATGACGTAGATGTGCCAGTACACGTGAGTGTGAATGGTAATTGCGCAGGCAGCAAGGACAGCTCGTACCATCGAACAAACTGCGCGCTGCTGCACAAATGCCATGTCGTTTGAAAAGATGCACACCCTCACCAGCTCGGCTCAAAAATTTTTGTTTGCACTGCATACAGCCAAAATGCCCCATGGCCTCAGAAGGGGCCTGTCTCAGGAGGGCAGGATCCACTGCACCAACATTCTCAAGGTAAAGGAAAATCCGTCGATGAAAATTCGCCACGATGTGCTCCTTCTTTCTCTGTTGGGAAGCATGGCGGACTCCTCTGTTGATGAGTTTCTTCCAATATCCTGGATAGTGCAGGATAACCTCCTCCCATGCAGCAAAACGGTCTCCAGGATGTCCCAGGGAGGTACTGTTTTCAAGTTGGGCCCAAAGCCATTCCAGGTCGGTGCGCAACAATGCTAGCCAGCTGGAGTCCTGATTGATAAGGCCCCAGCAGATACTGGAACCGGCTTGATACAAAGTGCCCAAATATCGTAGCCGGGCTCGTCGAAGAAGTTCTGCAGGTTGTGGCAGTCCTGTGGCTTGTAAAACCTCCTCATCACTGCGGTGGGCATCATGCGCTCCATCAAATAGTCGACGATAAAGCCGCATGACACCAGCGTGAAACTGTCTCCGACTGCGATGACAAGAGAACGTCCATGACTCCAACCCATACGCAAGTTTGCTCAATACGAGGGTCTGGAACAGCTCGATGCGTTTCCACCAAGTCAGGTGGGGATTTTTGTAGAGCAGTTTCTTGTGCTGTGTGATGGCACCGTGGGCGATACTCAAACGCCTGGCAATCTCACTTTTTGTGACGTCTCTATGATGGATGACGCCGCCCAAATGAGTATACCGGCTCACAACGGTCAGCTGGTGTAGGCCCGTTTCACACATGACAGGAAAGGTGGCCCCTGTAGACTGACTGAAGAAACGGCGCCGATGAGCCCGAGATCCACTGCCACAAAAACTGGGCATAATTTCTGTCGTGCCCTTTCGGAGATTCGGTTCCATGCAGTGACTTCGACAGAGGTCAATAAGCATGCCCGCAGCGACACCAATTCTTTGGGTCAGGGCTGCATTGTCTTCTGCGGATAAGCACACGCAGAGGTCATCCATCCAAGTTGGGCCTAAGAAGGCCTGGGGTGGACCTGCATGCTGGCCGGGCGAATCCGAATTTCCATCATGCCATAGCAGGCCATGTTCTTGAGGAAAGTGATCTAAGATGTTCAGAGCCACAAGTTCCTTCTCCAGTTGGCGGAGGAGCTTACCCCATAGAAAGCCAAAAATGACGTCGGCGAAACCATCACCGGGCCTGGATCCAAGCTCCGTGCGCACAACGTCTTCTTGGTCGTCAACGACAAACCACGTGTCATGGTGAATGGCCTTCAAGAGGTTCTGCACATGTGCAGGAGCACCCGCAAGTTCCAGCGCAGATGGTCTGCTCAAATGCGCGTAGAGCTCCTCCAAGTCGGAAGGCTGTAGGCCCAGTCTTGCAATCATGTGCTCAATACATTGATCGCTGAGACATCCGCCAACTGCCAGGGGTCTGATGACGCGATAGAAAGCTTCCGTGAGATCAAGAAAGATCATAGCTGAAGGTCTTTTCGCCGCGCGATGCAGGCGCAGATATGCCCTTGACATATGCAGGGCTCCCCCAACCGGCATCTTTTGTCTGCCACCAACCTGTTGCCCTTGTTGGTAACTGGCATACAGTTGGTAATGGTGCTGGCGTAAGGCCCGGTGCAGCGTCTTCCCCACATGACTGGAGATCAATAATGATCGGTGGGATGAGCATTCACGAGGGTCTCCTTTGTTTTTGTAAACATGCACCAATCGCCCACCTTTATGAGTCACTCACAGCTTCTTGCCCGTGGACACAGGCCTTCATCATCATGGCATAGGTGAGCCTGGCCATGTCCCGAGGAAAATAATGGCATAGTTCCGAAGGGACACCATCAAGGCCCGTCGCCTTGCCCAAGGAGACTCTCCTATATGCTTGCTCAAGCTCAACCAGAGAAGGAATGTCCTGCAGAGTCATCGCTAAATCTGGTTGCTGCTGGAATTGTCGAAGGCCCTCTCGCCATTTTGTCCATTGATCATCCAGGCTGATCTGCTGGCCTCCTTCCATTTGACCAAAAAATGATATCCAGCGATCTCGAGCTTCTTCTCTGGTCTCGCAGATGCCTCCATCTGGTTTGCGGACCATGGGCAATGTGCGAGGACGTGCATTTTTGAGGTTGGTCGGCCCGATGAATGGCTTGAGGCGATGTAAGATCTCGCCAGTGGCAGCATTGGCATCAAGGGCATCCAAAACTTGGTCCAGATGTCGCTGTTTTTCAGAACGCAAGCATTGACGAAGACGTTTCCCAAGCTGATGGAAACGAACATATAGTCGAATAGAGCTGCAAAGCCAAGTGGTCTGGAAATGCCAGTCAGCGAGCATGACCTCCTCCCCAATGGGCGCCTTACTTGTCCATGCTTTCCAAATCTTTCGCAGGAGGTGTAGCCTGTGAAGTTTGCTGGAGTCCTTGAGTCGTGAGCGGAGCTCCAGTTTGGCTGATCTGATGGCCCATGTCTCATCAGAGATGTAAGGCTTTTTGGGTTTGCTATGGGCAGGTTTACATGCTCTCCCAAGGTGACCAAGGACCTCTTGATTGAAATTGTTCACATGCGTCTGGATGTCGCATGACCATGGTGATGGTTGCACTTGGTCCAGAAGTCCCTTCGTCGTTGGTAAGCCGATCTTTGCTCGGTCAAAGCGCGGCTGGGCCGATCGACCCTTGGGATTTGTGACATCATGAACAACATCATCCCAGGAAAGCTGTACACCAACTCCAAAATGATCATCACGAGCATTGCCCAGATCCAGCGTCTCTACCACACAGGAGAAGGCGCAAGCTGTGTGAAAGTGAACTGGCAATGCAATATAATCAATGCGTTGTCCTTGTCCTCCGTTGGGGGCAAACCACGTGGCCTGGTCTCCCTGATGGCAACTGCTCGTGGAGGGCAACGTGAGAATAATGTGCATAAAGGAATTCACGGAAGGGAGCTGTGTTGGCATTTTCCATATCATCAATCTCCAGGATGTGTGGTGGCGCACTTGGCCCTGTACGGGCATTGGCATCAAGAAACGCAAAAACTGGCATGCCTCTCCTGTAACTTCGGACTAAGGCAGTGGTTTCGGTCCACCAATGAGACCTTTCGTCATCAGGTCTGCCAGTATGTGGACCATGGCCAACAAATAGCAGGCACTTCCAGTTGGGATGCGAGACTCGGACCAAAAGTCTCCTTGGGTCTGCGTGCACAACCTGGAAGTTGTCTGTGTCAAAGTGGAGCACTTGAGTAGAGGTGGCAGTGGTGCGAATGAAGGGCTGGTTGAGGTTGATCCAAAGCTCCACACCCAACTGTCCATTATCCGCTCCACTCGCAAACCTGATGAGATTGTCAACACAAGATTTGCCAGCTTCGCTTCGTGCCTCCTGAATTCCCACAAAGTTGAAGTTAAGGTTCATCACTTGTCGACGTAGATAATGCAATTTGCCACTCACACCATCAGGTCCCTTGTACAACGACATCACATTCACGGACAGGAGGCTGATGTCGAATCTTCCAATGCCTGTGACTGGATCACGTTGTTGTGCAGTGGAAGGTCTGCATGGGGGAGGCAAATCCGGCGGTGTAACTTCAAAACCCTCCAGACCAAGTTCAGGCAATCCTGACCTCTTGTCAAGGAGCATCCAAAAGTATGGAAGAAATGGTTGAAGCCTGCGCAGGTCAACATCTTGCCGAGTAAGTTTCTGATCATGTTGAGCCTGATGCTTGGCAAGGAAGTCCACCATGTCATTCCATGGTTCATTCATGTGGCTGCGAACCGGGTCGACTTGCAGGCCATCTCCCAGTCCAGATTGTAACGCCTGGAAGGTGGATCTCAATGCCACGTAGGCTGCTGTGGCATGATTGGTTCCAGAATCTCCCATTGCCTGCTGGGCCGTTGTAAGGGAGTCCGGCCTGAAGATGGTTGGCAGAGTGCTATTGCAAGCTAAACGCCAAAGTCCTGCCCAGAACATGCCCTCACGCTCCGCATGCTCCGATCCCAGATGGGATGTACCCAAATGGTGTGTCGTGTCCGTACGGTACACAACATTGTGGGCCTGCCAACCGATGAAGTACAAGACCCCTTCCTCGTCTGGGCGTGCATATCGTTCACCGAGGACAAGAAAGGCCCACGCATCAGTGCTGGCATGCTCTTCCGCCCATAAGGGGGGTCGTCTGCGAAGTTGCCCTTGAGAGCTGCCATCTGTATAGACGATGAGCCTGTCCAGCTTGTCCCAGTCCGGGTCTGTGGGCATGCCGGCAAGTGCTATGCGCGTAGTTTCCGGTAGATCAAGATGGGAGAACCATGGGCATAGTATGTCCGTGGCCGAGTGGAAGAAACTTTGGATCAACTCAACGTCAATCTCCAAGACCATAGACGGTGTCCGGCTTGGGAGTTGTTGTAGATCAATCATGGGACCCACAGTTGTCGTGACCTGTGCTAGAGGCCAGGCATTAGCATGCTTTGACTTGTGCTGATGAGTCATGTGCTCCAAGGTCGGGCTGTTGTTGTGGTAGAGAATGCGAGTCAAATGGGATCTGAGATTTTTGGTGTCCAATATGACTGCTCTCGTATAACCGGCACGATGAAGCAACTGCATGTGATCCAGTTCTTGTAATGGTCGCTTCTCAGTGTGAAGAAAAGCAGACTCAGCTTCAGTGTCATGCGGATTCACATAAATGTAGTGGAATTCGTCATCTGATGGGTTCCAAGTCATGGGAACACAAAAGAACTTTCCAGTGCAGCCCATTTGATAGGCATGTGTGGGGAAATGTAAGTCCGCAAGGGCTTGTTCCACTTCATGCTCCATGGCCCCATCCGCAAGAAAAAGTCCGTTGGGCCGCTCCGGAGAAAGAGTGGCCCATATAAGCCGATATGGCACGAGCTGCAGAGTGGATCCAGGCCCCTCTATGAGCTCTTCGAGGCAGAGCGTATGAGTCAGTTGCGGCCCATGGGTGTGAGCCACCTGCCCATGTGTTAGGCGCTCGTCAACTGCTCGTTTGCGACTTGCACGGGTCTGAAGCATGGTCATGCCCGCCGTAGCAGGGGGTCTCATGCTAAATAGCAAGACAAGCCCATATCCATCTCTACCCTGGAGGGGAGTGCCAAGGGTCAATCGCATGGAACCGTACCAAGCCTGGCACTGTTGGGTCGCACCTGCCATCAAGCATTGGTTGGTACGTCCAAGGCTGTGGATCAGCTGCTCCAAGAAGATGTGTTCATGCGTAGTCATCGCGATCTGTTGAGTAGTACCAACTTGTGGGATGGTATGGTCATAGATCGTCAGAAGACTAGTACAAAGCGCATCAGCAGGTCGCTGCACAAGGATGATGTGGGCCACCACTTCAGGTTCCATGTGCGGAGGTGCAGGACTAACGATGGCAAAATGGCATGGTTCATGAGCAATGAGAGTATCTTGCCAAGCCTGTTGAATTTGGTGTTCCCACGTGTAGTAAGCTGCCGTGAGACGAACTGAACGTGGGCGATTGCAGAGTCTACGTTCAGGGTCCTCTTGGTCCACATACCATGTAATGACGATCCCCGTACGTTCTTCACCTTCCCACGAAAACGTTCGATCTCTCCAGAGAGCGTAGAGATCCTGCACGGTCTCATGCATGGTCGTAATTGCAGGAACCGTGGGGGACCATGCTGGTGCGGCAGCATTGAAAAGAAAGGGGGCACATCCCTGATCTGCATTTGGTCTTGGCAAGGTTGTCGTGGTTGTGCTTGCGCCATTGGTATACTGCATGAAGTTGACCTGGTCCTCATTGATGTCAAAGACCTCCTGTTGAAATGGGGTGTCTGTGAAGATATCAAAATGGGTGCCAGGTTGGATAGGCCATACCTCGTCTGCATCCATGGTGTGAACTCCAACAGCCACACGGCACCGAAGTCTGCCAAGGCGGCACAAGAGATGCAGCTCCGATTGTTGCAAGACATCATCTCTCGAGAACCGTCTGCTAACAAGTTCGGCAGAGCGGTCTTGAAGTCGATGGTGAGAAGTCCAGTAAACACTGATCAATGTGGCCCGTTCTTCATTGGTAACATCCTGGGTGAGAATCAAATGTCCTCCACCAGGTTCTCCGATAGTAGATGACTGGGCAATGATCAGCTCAGCTGGCCGCCTCGGATTGACACGGTCTCTCCATGTGCTACGCAAGTGGGCTATCCAGCGATGAAAGTCATCTCCCAGAGCCACACGTCTGGATGTGGAACAACGGGCAAATCCCCGGCTACTGAGATACCAAGTCTCGAAGTGCATCACTGGCTCATTCTGTAGGCCTCGCACCTGTAGCGTCGGTTGGTTCCAGACTTCACGTAGGGGCGCCCAGCGGTCATGAAGATGTCTATCAGGACGTTGTAATTCTGGCCCTCCAGTGACAGGTCCAAGATTGGATCGAGAGCAACTGTGGAAGCTAGGTGGGTTCTGCTCGTGTTGTGGACCCAAGTGATGGGTGTTGACATCTAATTGCAGAAGCCCAGCACCATCTTCTGGTTCCACATTCATAGTGACGATGCCGAATTCAACAACACCATCAAAGATCTCTGTTGCATTGACATCAATCTGAGTATCATCCACAGGGGCAAGCATGAGGTCATGTGTGGCATTCAAATCTGGAGGCAGTGGGTTTTCACCTGTGTCACAAAGAGGTCTATCAGGGAAAGCAGGTACTGCCAGGCGAATATAGTCACCATGCGTGATTCGCAATTGTTCTTCTGGAGGAAGTTCAAAAGGCACACGTGTGTTGTCAATCCATAGCCAGCACCTTGGTGGATCTGCACTGCAATGACCATCGTAGCCAAGCAATCTGATAAGTGAACTCCTTGTGATTCGACGTGGAATCCATCGGGCACGTCGGTCAATGAGAGTTGCTGGTCCAAAGCGGTCTTGCTTATACTCCACATCCACCAGAGTGAGTCGTAGAATTGCAGCCGCAGGGAGATCATGTCGTTGACGTAGTAGAAGTCCAACTTGGTCATTGCTGGTAAGATCATCAGGCCCATGCGCAATCGTATAGATCCAATCAACTTGAGAAGGATCAATGCGAAAATGGCGGGCAACTCGATGATACAGTTCACGACCATCATGCCATGGGACTTCAAGATCAACTTCCTGCCTGTCAAGTGTGAAAACTCTGACTGCTTGCCAGTAAGGATCACTGGTCAAGGAGGAGGTCCCAGTTCCACTATCAGAGGTGAGCATGTCATCCCCTGAGACTTCACTGCCACGGCCTCCGGTGTTGAATCTTGCCGTGTGCGACCGAGCCATCAAGTTCAGTGCGTCCTCATCCTCCTCAAAGAATCTCGGGGGCTCTGTCGCCTGAAGTCGAATCCGCTCAACCAGATAGTTTTCCCATTCCTGCGGTGGCATAGGTGGTGGGACGTCCAGCATGAGTCCTAATCCGTCATGAATGCGGACAGGGCGATGGAGTGGATATTCAATGCGGCCCACACAAACTCGGCAGACTCCAAAACCTCGATCACTTCTGTCATTGCAGAGCTCGAGTACACCACCATGTAGGAGGAGTTGATTTCGGTCGATTGTCGTCCTGAATGAATGGGCAATCTGTATCGTTTGGAAGGTTGGTACATCAGGAATCCATGCCGTGGTCAAACAAGCAGCTCGGGTCTCATCCGGATGTTGTATGACCAGGATAGTTCCTACAGTGTCACGTTGAACAGTGACAGGAGGTTCAGGAACCACAAAGATCACTTCGTAGTCTCTGTTGGGATCAAATTGATCAGCCCCGACAAGCGGAACTTCTCGTTGCCAATTCCTGAAATTTCCATTGAATCTGACAGGACGGCCATGTTCTTGTCGCTGAGCTGTCAAATGACTGATGTAGTATGAATTGATGTAACAGACTGGTCCTTCATCATCTGTTTCAGGAACTCCTTCTTCGAGAAGCCGCTGCCAGACATGGTGGATCCAGGCTGGGAACTCCGCAGAAAGCGGTGGTCGATTCAAGGGTCGGTCTCTCCGAATTCCATGTTGGCCTTGTCCAGAGGTCTCAGGAGTGCCAGCTGGAACATGACCAATTGGATGGCCTGATGTATACACAATGCAAGGCGGCCAGGATGAAGAAGATGTCATTGCAAAATCATCAGCAATTGCATGCGTCACCCAAGTCTTCGCTTGCTTGTCAAAATCAACATCAAAGGCAGTGGAACGTAAGGCTTCCGCCAGGAGCAAAGCCTTATTCTGCGCTTCCCACACGCTACAGAAATCAGCTTCTTCCATGACAGAATGATGATACGGAAAAGGTAGCATCTCAGGCATCTTGGTGGAGAAATTTTCCTCAAAACAGAAGTTGCAGTATCCCTGTTCATCAGTCTCACTGCCCTGTGCTGCAAACGTGACTGTGGGCCAAAAGGACACTTTGCAAAACCTGTCATGTCGCTGCCCCTCGTCCCTCCTACTGGGTGTAGAACACCCCAGGTAGGCCGCAAAACTTGACGCATGAGGAGTTGGGGCTAGGCGGAATCCCGTGATTTCTTGTCGGCCGGCTCCACAACCTCGACTTCTTCTAACTCTACAGGGGCCCCTCTTGGTCGCGAGCGCGCCCTCTTTCTGATTCTCTCCTCGATGGTGGTACGCACTTGCCGTACAATGCCTGTGAGATCTTCCTTGATCTGCACAAGTTGTGATTCTGATTCTTCCGGCTCGTCGACAGACATGGATGCGTCCAAAGCCTCTTTGGCATTCTCGATGTCGTGTCTTTCCAAGCCACCATCTTGCTCCATTGTACGCTGGTGTGCCTCGTGCAAGGCGCTTCTGGTGGCCTGCAACTTCTGAAGGGCCTCTTTGCGTCGTGCTGCGAACTTGTTCTCGCCATCCTCGAATGACTCGACATGGCTCATCCACATTTGTGAGGCCTTGTCTAAGTAGTTCGCCCATTGATTGCGATAGGCCTCCCATTGTTCGTCGATCTCGTTCAGCTTT
>Ga0126342_10009688_pt1 | contig 17256 bp, 14 predicted proteins | sample Cyp1metagenome_FD_92528 | JGI IMG/M metagenome (GOLD analysis project Ga0126342, IMG submission 92528) | Coral microbial communities from Lord Howe Island, Old Settlement Bay, Australia - Cyphastrea 1 metagenome | ecosystem: Host-associated > Invertebrates > Cnidaria > Coral ... | reverse complement strand
GAGTTCCTGGGCAAATGATAGGAGGTATATTTCTCATATTTTATCATCCCTTGAAAGCTCTCTCTGCATAATTCAGGGCATGCCTGTTGAGGCAGCATATATATTTCCAAACCTCAAAATAATCATGGTTGGTATTTCTTTCTTATGGCCACAGGATAAAGTACAAGTCTCCAGTTAAAGTACTAGGTTTGTGAAATTTAGCACCCAAAATGGTATGGTTTACCACGTGTGCAGTAAAAAATGGACCAAAACCTGCGTTTTTGTGGTTCTTAGATGTTGGTCCCTCCAAAATGCATGATAATCCCCAATCACCAACCCTGGGCTGTCTGATACTGCTCAGGTACCCATGTATATACTGATCAGCAATAGTTCAGGCATCATCCCACCGAGTAGTACCTGCATCCCATTTTCAAATACCATCTGGTTATTTAACATAGCCATGGAAAATCACCATTGTTAATAGGTAAACCATCTATACATGGGCCATTTTCCATGGCTATGTTAAATAATCAGAGGGTAGTTATAATTTATAACAGTTTATAACCCATTGAATGTCAACCCAATGCCAGAAAACCATCCATTTCAGATATTTCAGGTGAGTCATTGGTGATGCTTTACCCATGGGCTGCCCTCTGAGCCGGTGACATCAGCGTCTGCAAAGGGTCTGCCTTGTGCCCCTTGGCTGACACACTGTCCCTGACCACTGCCAGCCTGACGTGGCGAGCTGCTATCCAATGGTCCCAATGGTAGCGATGGGATAATTTTTGGAAAAAAGTAGGTGAAGATTCCTGGACTGAAATTGGAATATGATATTTACATATTATATATATAATTATATTTATAATTATATATATATATACGTATATATACATATCCTAACATATGTTTACCATCATATTGCATTTTCTGGTTGTGGATGCCTTCAGGGATCATTGTTTTTTCTGGCAACAAAATAAAAAACAACGGGAAATCCTCCAAGCAACTCAAGCAACCCCGCTTATATCCAGCTTGCATAGATGGATAAATCTGGGAAAAAATCCAACCACCCCAAGTCATCCAAATCCAAACATGGCGGTAAATGTATTATGAAGAAAGGCCGGTCTGCAGGAGAACACTGGGTAGAGTGTATCTTGGCTAAGAGATGCCAATTTCCATGCAGCTTCAAACCGAAGACCAATTCGATGACTCCATGATTGTTGGTCGGAGCAGTATGTACTATCTTAGTAAAGCAATAATAAACCACCCATATGTTGATGGTCTATAGTCTATACCATCCATTTACTGTATGTTAAACCTGTATTCATTGGATTCATAAGTGTACGACATGCAGAAATCTACGGATCTTCTCTGGCCCGTCATCGCCTGGTCCGCAGCTCATGGTTTTCCATTTCCGCTTGCTTGCAGGTTTCGTAGTGGTGCATACAGAAGTCCATGGTCTTCCTTTCAGTGGGGGGCATGGCATCCTGGATGTGCCCGGTATAATTTAATGGCATTGAATGGATAGCAGCAACATCATAGATCATTTTCCTAGCACATTTAACTTGGAGATGTCTAAGTTTCTTGGACACCAAAATATCACGCGACTGTTTGCCAGATCTGGACATGGGCAACTTTGTGGAGTATCTCTACTATCGAATTGTTTGATGTTGTTTGTCTTCACCACAATCTGCTCAGTTTATCTTCCAGGGTTTAAGATGGTTGAAGACTGCAAACGGTTTCAGGGATCGTTTGTTTCGAGGATGTTTGTACCCTCTGGTAATTTAACATAACTATGGAAAATCACCATTTTTAATGGGAAAATCCACTATAAATCACCATTTTCAATAGCTATGTTAGTTTACCAGAGGGTATGTTTACTGGAGCCCAAAAAAAATCCATCTCAGTCGTACCCTGCGCTCCTGTTGTAGTTGGCAATGATTCCGTACAATTCCGCCTGAGGTTTTAGGCGTTGGAGCTGACCACTTGGGGGCACTTGGGGCACTTGGGTAATTATGCGTAGCCTCAGGTCATCAAACATGGTTTGCCCGTGATTTTCCCAGTGATTTTCGCCGGTTTAGAGTGGATTTCCCGTTGCCATGCTTGACTTTGGACGAGTACCTCTTGTAATGAGCAAGCTATTCAATACTTATTCGTGTCCGCAGATATGATGAGCCTTGCGCCCGAGCTTCTAGCTCCAAACATCCATGAACATCCATTAAATATCCATTAGGATCCGTTCATATCCATTGCTATTACAGAATATCCATGAAATATCTGTGAAATATCCGTGACATACAGTATCCACGAAATATTCGTGAAATATCCATGAAAATATCCATTGCTATCCCATGAATATCATCCCAGCATATCCCACCGGCAAAAACTCAGGAGTTTCACACTGATCTCTGGCATCTGGGACCCACGCCAACTGAGATTTCAGCATCACCTGGCCCAAAATGAAGTGCCCCTGTTGTCCCTCTGTTGCTATGAACTCTTCCACTTTTCAGGAGCCCCCTCAAAGAATGAGAGTATGAGATGTCACCTGAGTTCCTGGAAGCTTCATTGAAAAATCATGTGTAAGCTTCACTTGTCTATCTCTTTAGTCCTCATTGGGAAGTTCTAGAGCTCCTGGACATGGCAACCTTATCACATCACGAATCTCCTCACCCCTTTTTTCCTCACCTTCCGGAGAAAAAAAAAGTGTGGCAAAAAAAAAAAACACACCATGGTAGGTCCCAATGACCATATGACCATCATAACTGATGGCTGAAAGCCAGTGCTTCCCAGGTTTCAGTGCTCTGCGCCTCGATTCGAGCGGGATCATAGTACCCTGTGGCGCTCAACCCTTGACCTTTCGATGGCGCCTGAGGACCGGCAAGAGACGATCATAAGGGGGGAAGGATGAAAATTTCTGGGATACTTCATGGGTGTATTTCATGGAATATTATCACAATATTCAATATACTATAATATACCATAATATATCACAATATATTAATATATCATAATATATCCTAAAATTTCCTAATATATTATAATATATTATAATATATTACAATATATCATAATGGAACATTATGATATATTGTAATATATTGCCATTATGATTGTTTATTATAATATATCAGAAGATATCATACTGTTCCATTATGATATATTGTGATATATTATGATACAATATTGATATGTTATGATATATTATTATATATTATATAATATGATATGATATGACATGTTAAATACATATTGTACATACATGTGATTAATCTTACAACCAACTAACTATTTGTGTCTGGAAATGGTGGATTAACCCCCATTTCCTGGCACTTGTTTTGGGAAATGAATGAAAATGACGGTAATCCGTGGTCAAATCTGGGGAAGGAAATAACCCTGGTAGACGAGAACCCAAAGGCCCAAAGGTTGGTCATGAAAATTCAGCCATGAAGTCCATGAAGGCTGTGAATATTGAATATATCTATTAATATATTTTGATGTGATTATCTTGATGTATGTTGATATACGTATGTTAATATATGCTAGCGTATGTTCATATCACAGATCCTATCATGCACCACTGATGCAGATCAGATCTACGAACACGCTAAGTAAGTACCGGGCAGCCATCTCTGCCATCGTGGGCCAGCGGCTCCGGCGAGGGGTGAAAAGACAGCGGGTGCGACAACTGTCGACGTCAAAACAGGATGGTCCCTGAAATGTGCGCAGTCTGATCGAAAACCTGGTCATTCACATTGACACTGGATTCTTCCTTTTGCTGGAGCCCAAAAGCAGCTGCAGTTGCAGCATTTGCGGCCGCTTCTGAAAGACGAAATCAAGCAATCAAACAAAAAAAGGCGCGGCATCGTCATCACTCGTCATCATGATCATGATCCAGAAGGTCACAGAGAACAAGCCCATTGGTAGGAGGCTGTGCCCAGTCAATGGTCAACATGGCCGTTCATCACCTTCCATTTCGTGAAAGTTCTCTCCATCTTGAGGGCCCCAGGGATGAAAATGAACATATGGAAACCACCAGGCACATGCACTTCTGCATCTCCTAGCCTCCAGTGAGCCAATGGCCACTGTGTCATTGATTACATACCTCAGTGCCACGGAAAAACCCTAGAGTAGTTCAAGTCATTTCAAGTGTCACATCATTTGAGTTTGTCTGAAAATATGGTGCCAAATCCATTGGTTTCTCAGTTTCTCATCATTTTCCCAGAATCGCCGCTGGGGATTGCAGCACCGGAGGATCACCACGTCGATCATCTGCTGTCTCTCCAAGCACTTGGATTACGGAACACTCTCATTGGATGTCCTAAAATATCCTAAAATGCTAGATGAACCAGGATACCAACAGGGATCATCAATATCATCAATATCATCAATATCATCAATATCATCAATATCAATATGAGATGGGTTGATTGATGATACCACCTTTTGATCCTTCATATTTCAATAATGTCAATATCACATTCCATCAACCGCGTCAACCTTGGAATCTATGGACTATTCCCATGGCCAAAAAAATCCGCCACGGACAAGAGTCCGTAGGTCCAAGGTTCACACCCTCCGATGTGGCCTCCACCTGGAAATTTTCCCGGCCCAAGCAGGCTCAAAAATCCATCATAAAAAAAAAAAAACATCTTGTCCCATGAGTGTTTATAATATTTTATAATTATAGATGTCTTTCCAATCAACAAGTATACTGACTTGTAGCTTCAATTGTCACTCTCCAAGTGGGAAGAAACACAATCTTGAACGTCAAAGTCTCCAAGAAACACTCCTCACAAAGCCATCGTAATGTCACCGAAGGGACCACAAATGGCTCAGAAGTTCCCTCGGTTTTGTCCCATTGAAAACTGGGAAAAATCACCATGGTGATCAAGCAATTGCTACAAACAAAAACGTGTTTGTACTACTTGTACATTACTTATGAATCTCATGACTGCGGCTGATTCCAATGAACTCCTAGGCAACCCATTGAAGATATGGGGCCCTCATGGTAACTAAGATGAAATTCCTCCGTGTTTTGTGTTGCATTTATTGGGTTACATTGCCAGGATTCGCCAGGGACAATCAAACATGGTTTTCTGCAAAATCCCCCATGGATAGTTGGACGAGTTCCCATTTGAATGGCCATTTATAGAGATTTCCCCCTATCATGTTTGATTCCTGCAGGGTAATAAACCACGCCCAGCATGTTCGGCCTTCGTTCACCCCCACTGCACGGGGAGCCATGCCAAACCTCAACTGCCAAAAAGCTCAGCATGATGATGATAATGCTGACGTTGATGGTGATGCAAATGATGGCCATGATAATGATGATGTTGATAATGATCGTGTTGTGTTGATCATCATGGCGATCATGATTTTCATTGCCATAATGATGATCATGTTGAACATACTCATCACTTTGATCCTGGGTATATGCACATCGTGATGGTGAGGATTGCTGATGAATGCTGATGATATAACTCTAATTTAATGTGGTAAACCCAATGGTAGTGCACCATAAACCATCCCCAAGTCATCACCATTTTGTAGGTGCTACATGCTGCGTTGTATAAACCATCCCCAAATGGTAGTTGTTTATGACATTGGGTTCCCCGCATGATTCCAGTTATCCATTATTCATCTCTTCAACTAATATTGTTGATGATATACCCATGATTAACCATCATTAAACACCAGGAACCATCATTAACCACTAGGAACCATCATTAACCACTAGGAACCATCATTAAACACCAGGAACCATCATTAACCACTAGGAACCATCATTAACCACCAGGAACCATCATTAACCACTAGGAACTATCATTCAACACCAGGAACCATCATTAAACACCAGGAACCATCATTAACCACTAGGAACCATCATTAACCACTAGGAACCATCATTAAACACCAGGAACCATCATTAACCACTAGGAACTATCATTAAACACCAGGAACCATCATTAAACACCAGGAACCATCATTAAACACCAGGAACCATCATTAACCACCAGGAACTATCATTAAACACCAGGAACCATCATTAAACACCAGGAACCATCATTAACCACCAGGAACTATCATTAAACACCAGGAACTATCATTAAACACCAGGAACTATCATTAAACACCAGGAACTATCATTAAACACCAGGAACTATCATTAAACACCAGGAACTATCATTAACCATTCTTAACCACCAAAAGCATGACCACATCACGAGGAGCCCGGGGCATGGGGCCCCCACGGAGTTGGCGCTAAATGTGGCTTGAAGGTATTGCCTCAGTTGGCGACTACGCTGGAAGGACTCGTCGGAAAAAAGGGACTTGGGAGGTCATGGTGAAGTTTTTTGCTGTTTTTTTAATGTTGTCTTTTTGGTGCTTCGAGATTTTTGCCACAGGTGTTCAAAAAGACAGAATCAACATCTTCGATGCGTACAGTCACCACATCCTTAGCCAGAGTGACCAGAATCCACAAATTGTCTGGCCAATGAATTTCAATTACCAGAACAGGAGGTATCATTCAACCCTAGTTTAGCAAATCCGGCGGCTCAGGAGATGGCTCTTTGGTGCACGGTAGAAGCTCTCCTGCTCCTGAGGGGGAAGGGATGGCACCAGTGTGTGAGGGTATGGATCCAAATGTCAGGCTGTGGTCAATATTGGAAGTAATCCATCCTCTTCCTATTTCTTTCTCCTGGGGTACTCCAAAAAAACACTCTCACACGGCTCGCAATTCTTGCCACGCTTTTCTTGTCCGCCAATCCCCATCATGACTGGCTGGTAATTTCAACCCCTCTGAAAAATATGAAAGTCAGTTGGGGTTACTATTCCCAATATATGGAAAAATAAAAGCCATGTTCCAAACCACCAATCCCCATGATGCCTTTGGGATTGCTTGTCCTGCTTGTCTGCTGCACAGCTGTCGCAACGGATAGATGGCAACCAGATGTCGCTGCCCTCGGAATCCAGCAGAAGCCTTGCAGCAGCTCGCAGCAGAACCAGGCTTGGAAATCAGCTCGCCACCAGCTGGTTCTTCTGTCTACATATGGTTTTGGGTCAAAACCCTAGTACCCTAGGTACCCTAAAATAACTGTTAAATAACTGGTTAATGGACTAATGGATGCTTAATCCCCCAAATATGGTAATAATATGTAATCAATAGGTTTTGACCCATCCCCATAAATCCAGAAAATCATCGAGTGCTTCTGTCACAGATTCCAGCTCGTGCTCCAAAAATGTGGCATAATTACCCTCCTGTTATGACTAACATAGCCATGGTATAGATGTCCCATAGAAATAGATGGTTTACCGAACTTAAAAATGGGTGGATCTTTCCATGGCTATGTTAGTCATAACCAGATGGTATATACATTGGTATATCGGAAAATCATCCAACTTCAATGAGTTCATCATCATTTTCCCTGTTAAACTTTCCATTGGGATCCACTGTGATATCACCGATGCACCCAATATGGAAGCCCCAGGGCCCCTTACGAGAAGTCTTGCTTTGGAGTTCCTGCACTCAGCGGCATCACCTGGCAAAAGGCCGTCAGCTAGGATGTGAACATCTAAATGTTGACCGCTACGACTCATATTTTAGGTCATTCATGGATATTCATGGTAATCACAAAAAAAAGAGATTGCCTAATTATATGGTCTATCTTCACGAAGTCATATATTAATTCATGGTAATCCATGGCAATTGTTATATGGATTACTATTATATCATAGAAATTATATGGATGTGGGTCAAAACCCACCCCCAGTGAACCTCCAGGTTGATGGTCATCCCTTCTACCACATGATTAGTAGGTTTTGACCCATATACCCTCTGGTAATTTAACATAGCTATTGAAAATGACCATAGAAATAGTGGATTTTCCCATTGAAAATGGTGATTTTCCATAGTTATGGTTAGTTTACCAGCGGGTAAATCACCATAGAATTCCCATAGAACTCCCCCAGCGGTCACGGCGCCAGAGCAAAGTTGCGCGCGGCGAAGTTCGTGGGCACCTGGGAGGCCTCGGAGTGGGAATGGCCATACAGATGCCATGGGGCCATGAAGAAATGCTATGAAAATGCGATGAAAACGCCATGAAAACTTGGAAAATGGAATGAAGATATGGAATGAAAATGAAACTGGAATGAACATAGAATGAAATGATGCCATGAAATCAATGAAATCCATAAACCTGACACAAAATCATTTTAAAAATCGCGACAAATGATGTCATAAATGGTGCCGAAAGTATAAAGGATGCGATTAGCATGATGCTATCAATGTATGAGAGATGATGAATTTGCTTCGATTATCTCAAGCCTTCGCACTTCGATGCCATGAAGTTGAGGGTATCCCCAAATTCCCGGAATGGTAAACCCAAGAGTGATGAAGTTTGATGAGACCCAAACGCTACAGTAAAGACTTGAGGCCGTGACACCAGCAAGATTTCCGATGACCTCTGGGTTGTAGCCTCTGTTCCACGGATCGGCGGACGCTCAAGTATGTGCACATCAAATCACATCAATACATGATTACACATGCTGTATATCTGTATGCACCCACCATACGTATACACTATGGATACATGTTTCATGCAGTACCCGTCGGCACATCAAGAAACAGCAAGTGCCTCTAAGCTTGTGGCTGCAAAATGACCCACCAAGTGGGAATAAAAAGCAGTATCAACCAGTCCAAAAAGGCTGATCACGGACATCCTCGTGGTTTTTGAATCCACCATCGTGATTCCCGTCGAATCATGTGTATTCAAAAATCACCATTAGATTAAATGATTCCCATTGTGGGGATTATCTACAAAAATGTGTCACAGTAGGGTTTACCCTCCAGTAAACCCTAAATGTGGGGTTTCCCATGGTTTCCCCACCATGAGTGTAGATCATGTTCCAAGGAAAACCCATGGGTTTTCCACATCTATCCACCACGCGCGGGTCTTGCGGCCTTGTGTGGGCCACAAGGTGTGGCCTCCCAGGGGCACCTTGTGGCGGGGCGGCGGTCTCGAAATTTTCGGAGGTTACTGTAGCCATGTAACAATGGATATGATGGGAATATTAGACTGAATCATTACATGATATTACATGAATCTCCATTGATATCCAGGATATCAATGGAGATTCATCATGATTCATCACCATTATTATGGCAAAGCCAATCATACACGATCCCCGATTCTACGTACCTAAACCATGCTCACATTAAAACAGCTGGCAGATAGATACTCATCTCCGCCAAACGGGTTTTGAAATGTTATGAATGACCTATCCCCATTTTCCACTCGCATGCTTGTTGTCAGGACAGTTTCACAAATTTCCCAAGAGCCCCCCATCAACAGCTTTGACTCCGACCTCAAAACCTGCCTACGCCAAGCTTTGGGAGAGTAGAGATGGCAATGTCTAAAATAACAATTTTTCCAATCGAAGCCTGAGAAAAAGGTTGAGAAAAACAGTTACCAAAACACTTCCGCAGCTTTTGGAAAAAACCGACTGCATCCTCCGAAATTGTCCGCAGACTTTGCTTCTGCACCCACTCTTCGTTGTCGGAGCGCTCCAAATCCATCTGCGAATGGATGGCGACAGCATGGTGCCCCAAGAAACATTCAGATAGAGCAACATGCGACAGAAACAAGTACAATAGAATGACCAACATGTGCTCATCTCCATATGTTTCCCATGTTTTCCCCAAATCTATGAAAACGAACTACAGTAATTCAATCTATTTTACCAATGGGCTTGGCATGGCTTGCCACACCCCTCATTTTTTCCACATGACTACACCGTTGACATCTGAACATCACCCTTGCCTCATGGACATATTTGCGACCCTCCTCAGTGGGTCTGGAGTTGCTCTCACCACCCCAAAACGGCACCCCAAAGTGGGGTACCAATGGGGTACCAATGGGGTACCAATGGGGTACCAATGGGGTACCAATGGGGTACCAATGGGGTACCAATGGGACCAGGTAGGCTACTTTGGTATGTGGCATCGCATCTTGCCAACTTTCCTGTGCAGCCATGGAGACCCAACAGTTCAAAGGACAAGCAATGCTCCAAAGTAGCCTCTGGTAATGACTGTTACAGTTCACTATTGAAAATGGTCATAGAAAAGTTGATTTATCCATGAATTATCCATGAATTATCCATGATTTATCCATGATTTATCCATGATTTATCCATGATTTATCCATGAATAGCATGGTGGATCTTTCCATATGTGGCTGTTTACCAGGCCGGGTATCCATCCAATTTCTACCGGATCCAGGGCTCCAGACCCCGCTGATGGGCACCCACTCCGCCAGCGCAGGACACCTCGTCCATCAGACCACAAAACGGGCAAGTGATATGGGGAAGAGATGAGGATTTCTTTACATCTGGTAAAACTAACTAATGTAAATTAATGTAAACTAATGTCGAATTACATCACCACCTTCCAAATCTATCCAAACATATTGCAGTTTGGCATGTCATGGTGGCTTTGGGGCATATGCTGAGGTCGCAACAAACAGGCGAGGCCAACAATCCACGCCATGGTTGTCTTTGAATCAAAAGGCCGGATGCAACTTGGCCACTGCTGCAGTGTTGCCAGAAGCTGCAAGTGGCATCTCTAAAGCTTAAGATGCAGGAAAAATCTAGTACGTTTCCCAGCAACCAAAGAAAGCTCAACCTCTTCTGTCAAAAAAATGGATCAATGGGACCTCCTGGAGCTGAATTCTACCCCACCGATGTGCACAAGTGACGAGTAATGAAGACCACGAGCTTGAGATTCTGCAGCACCAATGCATTGTGTCAGTGAGTGGCAAACAGGGCCGCTTTGCACATCGGAAATTCGACTGCGACTGCACTGAACCGCATGCGTCTTTATGGGTGGATTGGACCTCGTCAAAAGATAAGGTATACCGTGATCATTCCTAATCAGTGCTTTCCCTTGCCAGTACCTATATACAGTAGTATACTTTATAGACAATCACATGACTTGCCGGAGCCATTTCCACATTTTCCACGCCTTTTTTTGCACTGAGTTTCAGGCGGGACATTTGCAGAGTACGCGCAGTTTTGCGCTCTCTGTGTTGCGGCGGTGTCTGTGTACAAGGGAGTCAATGTGGAAGAACACGGACTGGAAGAGTTATATATCCGCAAACGTTGATGTATCCCTGCACATCCATTCAAAACCAACCTCAAGAAACCATGTCCCTTTACCGTGTTCCGGCATCTTTGTACATCTCCCAAAAAGTGCATTAACTTCAGACCTTACAATCGGCAAACGGCCTGCCATCGGTAGTTTTTGGTCATTTACAATCCTCATGTCCCCAAAGGTCTCCGCTTTGCGCGGGTATTCCATTTGAGACTCTTGCACGGGGTCAACATGGTTCGGAGAAGTTGCAAAAACTGTGGCTATATGCAGTGGGATTCAGGGTTTAGGTTTATGCTTTAAGTTTTAGGGTTTTAAGGCCTCAGGGTTTGTGGTTTAGTGAGACTGCGGGCAAATTCCAGGCATTCGCCATATACTGGGTATATGTATAGAGTATATTGTAATATACATATCTGGTTGGTGATTTCAACCCCTCTCAAAAATATTAGTCAGTTGGGATGATTGTTCCCAATATATGGAAAAATAAAAAATATTCCAAACCACCAACCAGATATACACTCACAGGATGTTTACCAACAGATACCAATCAAGAGGCAGCCCTTAAAAATCTCATGCTCCCCAGCCACGTCTTCCAATCTTGCTGCCGCCTTTTAGCCGTTGCCATCTGCATCCTTTCGATGTTTGGCACCGCTGTTTGGGTTTCAGGGAAAGTACATGATCCTTCAGCATTGGGGTGTACCCAAGCCATGATGATGATCACTATGTTGATGATCATGATGACTGTGATGGTGATAGTGATGCTGATTCTCACGATGACGACGACGGCGACGATGAGGATGAGAATGAGGATGAGGATCATCATGTTTATCATGATTGTCTATCATTCTACCAACATTGAATCACTACCTACAGTATATGGCAAAATTCATTGCTTAAACTGAATGATGGGATCTTTTACATATATATATAATATGATGTATGTATATATTATTGCAAACTGTTAATGTCTAGTAACGTTTAGTTGTTTTGAACAATCCAGAGAAAAAAGGAACATATGTGCATTGTTGCGTCCAAAGATATGGAATGGAATGGAATCCCTAAGTCCACTGGTTGATAATTCATGTTCCCCTTTTCAGAAAAAACACAGATTTCGGGTCAGTCCCAAAACTGTTTCGGCGAAATCCCAATACCATCCCCACGAAAGGCCCTATTTTTGTTGGCAAAAAAGGGAAAACAAAACATAAATCCTACATTGTTCCACCTCTTTTCCCTCTGCTTCCGAAAAAACTTTTTTTTTTAAGCGGCTCCTGCCGCCCTGGAACTGCCAGAAGTGCAGCAGCCCTTAGTGCTTTTTGAATGTGGCTGGGAAGCCCTTTTTTCATAACTTGGGAATTCGACCAAGAAAAATAAAATCTAACCCAGCAAAATGTTGTCGTGATTCTGACATTCTATGGATTGGTTTAGGGGAAAATTTACAGGAAAGCCCCATATTTAATGGGAAAATCTATGGTTTCCTGTAGATTTTCTCTTAAACCAATCCATTGAGACATATGTTGAATGGGATTTCAATTTCCCATGACTTGGTTTTTCCAAAAAAAACAAACCTCTGGCAACCATGTATTTCTGGCCATGACTTGTCAGAAAATCCTGCAGATCTTCCCAGCCAATTCTGGATGGGGCGATTGAAGAATCATCAATCTATATATATACACATACATACATACATACATATATATATATATATATACATATATATATATATATGGTTGGTGGTTCCAACCCCTCTGAAAAATATGAAAGTCAGTTGGGATGATGACATTCCCATATATTATGGGAAAAAAAAATCCTGTTCCAAACCACAAACCAGTACATATATATATATGTGGGTAAGGCTATATATCTATATAAATTAGATAAGCATTTAAGTAGCAAACTTGGAGAAACAATACATAGCAACGGAGATTTAACAAATGATCTATCATAACCCAAAAATAATGTGTATATAGTATATGTATGTATATATATATATATGTATGTACAATTGTATGTATATAAGTATACGTGTATAGATATATATGTATATATATATATAAATATGTGACAAAAAAAAACGTGGGAATGCAACCAGTAAACATTTGGAAATTGGTCAGCTAAAATGGGAATATGGCGATGTGTCAAAACGATTGGCCCAACTCTGAGAGTCTTAGAGCCCGAAGTGATTCAGGGACTGAAATTTGGTACCCCAAAAAGAGAGATGGGTTTATGACACCAAAAATCACCCCAAGTCTTCCAAAACCACTGCTTCCAAAGCATCACAATTTTTATGCACTAGCAAGAATTGGATCACACCTTTCAACAAGAAACACATCATGTTGAATATTATGTCTATCGATTATGTCTATCTAAACTCTCAATATGAGCATCATATGAATTATCTTTCTATATGGTACAATGATATATTACCTTCTGGTAATCAAACATGGCAATGGAAACCCCACTATTTGGTTCGATGATTTTACCATTGTAACAGCATATTTATAGAAGACTTTCCAGCTTGCCGTATAAGATTACCGGGAAAGGACCGCCCACGCTGCAGAAACGCCTAAGAGCCAAATTTGGGCGTTCAGGGGGAAACTTGTGGCGTATAAGATTACCGGAGGCTAGATGGATTGGAATCGCCATTGTTGATTGTTAAATCCCATAAACACCAAATGAAAACCCATGGAAAAATCCTATTCAATCCCATTTTTAGTCCCATATTTTTTATGTTCATCAAATGTGACATCAAAACCGCATTAAATATATAAAATCCCATCAAATCTTCATGAAAACCCCATGAAATCCCACTGAGGCCGCCGACTTCCCGGCCTTGCGTAGGTCGCGACGCTTGCGCGCCGCGGACGTGGCCTGAAGGAAGTGGCGCCCGCCACCCGGGGGGGGAAAAACGGGTCCCTTTGGTGGGGTTTGCCGGGTTTGCCCTCTGGTGGGCGGCCGCATAACTGGGAAAAATATGGAAAAAAATCGCCATGTTCGTGGCGGGGTCGACTATTTCTATGGTCGATTTTCAATAGCTATGTTAAATTACCAGGGGGTGGTGGGGTTTGGTGGGGGTTGGTGGGATTTCGTGGGGTTTGGCCATGGATAATTGGTTGGTGGTTGAGCCAAAACAATCAATCAATCTCCCATTCGGTTGGCTCAAGCAGCCACAGCGGATGAACATGTCATTTCTGTGCCGGTCACATTTCCACCCACCCGGTTGCCGTAAGTTTCGACCCCTTCAGAAACTGAGAGTTCCACCTGCGAAGAACCTGGCATTTCCAAGTAATGTTGGCTGGATCCCCAAGCCTATTGGGTTTGCCTTAAAATTATAGAGAAAACCCAAAATCCAATAGGCTATTGGTTTAGCATCATGCTTCCCATTCTTGAAAATGGCTACATATTAAGTACGGCTTCAATCTGGTTCAGTTATCTTCAGATCTCAGGGACTACTGGAGACCATCAGTCCTTGGGGATCTTTACCTTTCGATACATCCAGCATCATCCAGCCATACATCCATCTAATATAGGTGGACTGTGCACAGTGTACCGGATTCTATCTTCATCCATGTGGAGGTGTCCTAAAAAATGCGGCTTAACCAAAAAAAAACTAAAGTTGGACCATAAGTTTTGGTATTGAAACAACCATGGTGACGACTGGGGATCCCCCATGACTTAAGAAACCCCCCCTGGTGCTGAAGCTGCCGGGCCTTGAGGATCCTCGGAAGACACGGCCAAGCCTCGTGGAGCAAATGAATTTCCAAGGCCAGAAGTGCAAGTAAAGGGTTATACAGAAAGTATCTACTAGATTCTACTAGTATATATAGAAATGTGAAAGCATATATAGAAATGTGAAAGTTGCATAAAGTTGCTGGTACTTGAGGTGTTTCAAACTATTCCTAAATCGTTGAAACACGACTCCATCTGAGAGTCCAACTGCCTTTCCTGCGAACAGTGCACAGGATCTCACAGTGCGTTGATTGGCAAGACCAACAGTTGTGGCCAACACTATGGGAATATTTGGAGGTTTCCTAAAATGGGGGTAGCCCTATTTTTATCATCCATTTAGTCCATTTAGATAGGATTTTCCATTACAAACCCCATCCAGCGATTTTTTAGGGGTCCCCCATGGAAACCCCCATTTCCATGTTGTCCAGTCCTGCCAGCGACCAAGTTCACTCGAGTCATTGCCTTAGACGTCTTGAAAAAAGGGCCTCAAATCTAAGGTGGATCAAAAATTATGAATGATTCACTACTTTGGAATATCAATAATTATCAATGTGTTGGAGAAACTCCCCAAACGTTGGACATTGCGAGTTTTGTTCACATACTTTTTTTAGCACTCTCAGGTGTAATGTTCTGTCAAGAAACGGCTGCCAACGGGAACCTTTTTTGTGATATTGTGCATGTAACTGTGTATATGACTGTATATAGTTGACAATTTTGTCCTAATCTTCGGATTCAACTGTTTTCAGCATGTTTGCTGCTCAAATGCCGCGTTACATTCCCATGTTGATTCATAGGAAACCCCCAAAAGATATGTCAAATCCAATCCTGAAATGGAGGCAAAGTTGATTTATGTAAAACATTATAAAACATTATAGAACTTGGTTTTTGGTGCAGGTTACGATGATCTCTCCATGCAAACACGATATGTTACTGTGGCCCGCGCAAACAGCGCCTTCGGCAAAGCTTTGGCTTTGGGAGTCGGCGTGGAGTCCTTCAGAATGGTAATCGAACATGGCCATTGAACATCTACAAATGGAGGCTTTAGTGGGAAACACATTACATTTATAAAAATGCTGGATATATCTGGATATTCTATTGCCATGTTTGATTGACGGTACTAGTAATTTGATGGGCAGGACAACGGGGCCAAGGCCCTGAACTCATTGCGTCAGAATTGATGACGTTTTTACCCTGCGTATTTGCAGTGTTTTGTACCATGCCCCATTTTCAAGGGCGACCCATGTCATTCCCCGAAAAATGGTCATTTCAAGTCAGAATTCGTGACCCTCTGCTGGAATCAGCCATTTTCTCTCAACTCAGGGGTCTCAAGCGTTGATCCCTTGAACCCTTTTATTGCAGTATGGTAAACATCGTTCGGTGGCAGCATCTTGATGCTGCAAACCAGCCTGATGGTGAAGCCCTGATGGTCATTTTATGATCACCCCAATTTACTATAGTTAAAGTTAAAGTTCTAGGATTAGTTCCCCTCCAGTGTCATCAACCATGGACCATGATGGACCATGATGGACCAGGGGGGGAAATCCCCAAACATCCCCAAACTAAATGGTCATTGAAATGGGAAAATCATCGAACTCGGGCCATTTTCCGGCCAATCCCGCCGGTTGCTGACCCCTGCCCCATTGGAGTGTGGGTCCACAATTGAATTCTACTAGTGTGGTAGAGCCACTAATAAAGAATCCACAGAATTATCATAAATGCGGGCTTAAAATCATTCCCAAAGGGTCTAAAAGTCTTTGAAATCTGTGGGTTGAGTCCTGCGAATTTCATACCTAGTTGCCGTGCTGGAAAACTACCACCTTTGAATCAACATATTACAATAGATTCACCTTTTAAACCCCAGTTCTACTTGTAACATCTTTTCTGACATCTTATAAAATCAGAAAAATCAGATTACACAAAAAACATGTTCCCATCTTTCTACGTTCTACTTTCCGACCATTTCCCATCTTCACATTGCTCGGTTCTTTTCCCAGTCCTCCTTCGTCTCCTCTGGCTCCACTCTCTCCACAGATGCCTACCGCCAGCGAGTCGTCAATGGCAGTGTGTCAAAACCTTGTACCCCTGTAGTTCACATCAAAATAGCTGGGATTTATGGATGTTCATCCCCCTAAAAATGGTATTAATAGGTATTGATCCATACCCATATCTTACAGTAACTTTACAACCAAAGTTGGAGTCTGAAGATCTTAACTTTGAATTGCTTCAAACGAGTCAGAACGGTGGGTTTCAGGGTCACAAATGGACACGACTAGAGTAGTTTTTGCACGTAACGAAATACGTCAGATCATCCAGGTACCGGCTTGCTAGTGGATAGTGAAAGAGTAATAGTCACTTGCTGAAACAGAAATGGCTTTTGGACTGCGAGAGAGTGATGCATTCTCCAAACCTAT
>Ga0126342_10009687_pt1 | contig 17256 bp, 21 predicted proteins | sample Cyp1metagenome_FD_92528 | JGI IMG/M metagenome (GOLD analysis project Ga0126342, IMG submission 92528) | Coral microbial communities from Lord Howe Island, Old Settlement Bay, Australia - Cyphastrea 1 metagenome | ecosystem: Host-associated > Invertebrates > Cnidaria > Coral ... | reverse complement strand
TTTTGGCTCGACGAAGATGTGGCCATTGGAGAGCTGTTTTGGCTCGCAGACGACGTTCGGACTGCATCAGAAGCTGCCTTTCGCCTCTTTCTTCGATGTTGGCTTCAAGTGAGACAGCCAAATCCTGGAGGACCATTTGGTCTCGAAAGTGGGGGCCGGAGGCCGTTTGGCCATTTGGCCTCGAAAAACGGGTTTGGCCGTGGAAATGCTGAAACCTTGATTTTAGCATGACAAGTGCCACAGTGCCAGCGTGAAAACGTGAAAAGCACCACGGTGCCAGCGTGAAAACGTGAAAAGCACCACAGTGCCAGCGTGAAAACGTGAAAAGCACCACAGTGCCAGCGTGAAAAGCTAGGGCAGCTAGGGTATCCTGTATGGGTCAAACAATGCAATGCTGCTAACTTTGCACCAATGTCCACACATCAGTGCACACAAGCAGCATGGGTTTTCCAGCCTTGAGCCGTATTTTGCTTGGCAGGCGCAATTCTTTTGACATATATATAGTACACCTAAGGGGGTCTATCCGATATAACCAAGTAAGCCATGAGTACAACATATATAGTACATTTAAGGGTGGTTCTGAAATCTAATATTTTTTTACTGCGTGCACAAGTATAATCCCATCAAAGAATTTGGGTCGCTTGAGAAACCAAACAAACACCATGTCTTCGGAAATTCAGGCACAGGCGTGTATATACCTTTGTGCACGGTGCATTTAACAAGTTACATGCACAGGATTTTTTGAAAACCGCTATGAAACATATAATATGTATCTATTTGTATATATATATATAATAGTAAAATCTGGATCTGCATTGTCGAATCCACTCGGCGTTTTTTTTCCTTGTTGGTGGGCCACACACATCGCCGCTCACGCCGCTTGAGTGGAAGGTTGCAACTCTTGAATGGTGTTTTTTTTTGGTGTGCCAGGCAAACATGAGGAGCACTGCATGCGCACCATCTGTGGTGCCAGTTAATGACCACCATGCGTTCCCTGTTTGTTTCTAGGAACCACCATACGTAAGAGATGCCGATCCAATCTTAGCCACTACACAGACTTCAGCTTCCAATGGTCCAGGTTTCAATTTCAACTTTTCGTGCTGTTGCGCGTTGCGCAAGCCATGGTTTGGCGGTGAGTGAGCATGTTGAAGGCCCAGTCACCAAACTGTGGGTTACCTTTCGACTTTTCCATAAAAAAAAAACAGAGAAATTCAACAGTGCCAGTCCAACTTGTGATTCTTGAAACCACGGATGTATGGAAAATGGACGCCCCGCTGCGCCATGTGAAACCGCAGGTGGCAAAATTGGCCCTGGTGTCTGTCATCTTGTGGAATATGGTCCGCTTGGCTTGTTTGACCCAAGAATGTGATTTTCTCCATTTTGTGAGCGCAATGATGTTTGATACTGTTGATGGAAGAAATCATGTATGGACTAAAGTTAACCAATTAAATCCATATATATATATATGTTAGTGTTTGAACATATATATATATGTTTATATATATATATACGGGGTAATACATATACATATATATATATATATACATATATGATGGGGAAAACCGTTAAACAAATGGATAAATCATATAAACTAGTGCATAATTTCTTCCATCAACAACATGCAAAACCCATGAAAACTGATTTGATTGGAAAGAAACTTTCCCCACACCAATTGAAAATTGGATGGTTAATTCAGTACATCCAAGTTCCTCGCTTTTGCCAGGTCCAATTTCCCTACGTCAGAGGTGCATCCCGCCGACCTGAATGGATCTGCGAGTGTTGAGCTGGTGATTTGTTCACGAGCCATGAGTGCAATCAACCGAACACTAATGCAGGCATTTGGGGTTCAGTATGGTAGGTGGGCGACCGCCGCTTGATTTTGTAAAGGGATATGGCCGATGGTGATGATGAGAAACCGGTTTTGGTGTCACGGCGGGATGTCCGCAAGTTCATTGACTCTTTTCGTGCTGAGCCACGATTCAAAGAAGTGCCTATCAATTTGTTGAACAATTTTTTCAGCAAACCCAAAAAAATAATGTCTGTTTTATTGAGGTTTGGAGAGGTAGGATTAACTAGTGCCAGTGGCTCCGATAATGCTAAAAGTCATGCATGCCCAGGTTGGGATGACGGTCCTTGTAGACCACAGTGGACGATTGTTCACCAAGCGAAAGTGCACAATAAAGGACATCATCTCGAACAAAGAGGTGGGTTCCATCTGTACTCGTGGGATCTTTAGCCCCTCAAATCTTTAGCCCCTCAAAATCTGTGCTTCCAGGTACCCTGGTGAGTTTAGATTTTGAACATACCATCCATTTTTGAGAAATGTATATACATATATTTGTATATATATATACCCTACCTTTCTTGGAAAAAAATATATACATATATTTCGGTCTACAGATATATACATATCTGTCTCTAAATATGCCTCATATACAAGTGTGCATGGGGAGTTTATAGGTGCATTTATCAATGGTACAAACACTACTTAAAAGAATAAGCATATCATATATACATATATATGGATATATATGGTCTCATATCCAAGAGATGTTGGGGATGATGGTTCGCGGAACTACCTTGGAGGTGGTCTTATCAGTTGTGAAAGCAATGGAAGGGCATTCCAGGGTGTCTGCCTATGTCATCCAAGATGCCCTCCTGTCCTTTTACACGGAAGCGAAGCTGTACCCTTCGGGAGTTTACCGGGAAATCCCAGCAGTTCAAGATTGGGCGCTCAAGTATGGGGTGGCCATCCGAAAACTTGTTTCTCCCCAAATTATGGTTTCATGTGCGACAATTTTATACATGATTTACCTTTCCCAGACAAAGCCATTAAGAAACAATCAAAATGACAATTTTGTTTTGGACATGTCATCCTAGGTTTCGAGACTTCGCCGGTTGATGGTACGTTCAAGCACATCAAAGCACCGAAAGCTTACTGAGATCAAACGGATTGCTCGGGACTATGGTTGGGGCAAGGTCAAATCCAATCTTGACACAGAGGTTTCCGATTCCGATTCATGGTGATGGATAGTAGAATTATAATATTGTTGTTTTTAAACATACTGACCCATCAATCGTCGATAAATGGTTTGTACAATAAGTGACATTTCTTGGTTGAAAGTTTAAGCTGAAGACTAGGGATCACCAATTTAATTTTGGTTGAACCATGTTCCCATGCAATGCCCAGGAGAGTTCGGATCCCGAAGCCCCTGAGCTGGGTGATCCCGACGGTCTTGAAGAGTTGGACGATAATTCATCGACGACCACTCCACCTGGCTCGTCAGTGTCTTTGGCATCGGGCTCATCAGCTGATACCAAGCTTGAAAGGGTCATTGAACAGCTTAGGGAAGTCAAGCTTCGCTGGGAAACCACAACCCCAGTGATGGCACCATGCCAAAAAAACAGTGGTGATTGTGTGGATTTGGTGTCTTCTGATGAGGAAAGACCTACTGTTGGGGATCCACCAGTACCATTGGTTGAGGGCAAGAAACCAGCCCCGGTACCATCAGTTGACCACAAAGAAACAGCAGCACAGGGTCTTGCCAACTACTTGCGACAACAGAAAATGAAAAAGCTGGCTGAGAAGCTTGCTTTGAACGATGGTGAACCAAGTAGTGTGACCAAAAAGGAGATGCCCAGTGAGAAGAACCCGTATGTGTTGCCGGCTCACGTCCCTGGGTTTTGCCAAATGAATTTTGATTGGGGATAGTTATGTTCATGTTTAGGGACATAAGTTTCACTACTATGTCAATGTTTCTATCCTTGAAAAATCGTTTCTAAGGTTGTGGATACCATGAAGCAGCTGTCTACACCACCAACTGCTTTCTCTTTGAGATCCCAATATGTCCGTGAAGTTAGTAATGCCCGGGCTGCAGCTGGTGCCGAGCCTGCTTCTGATGGAGATGATCCCGATGGTGTGTCCAGTGCACCTGCCAGGCGGAAACGTCCCAAACCACCAAAGCGGAAACATGCAGACAAGAAAGTAAAAGTGGCCAAGACAAAGGCTAAGGATGGAAATGAAAACCCATGGAGATACAATGAAACCCGAATGGCTTTCATCACTAATGTGAGGATGCGAGAGGGTTTCAACTTTGATGAGGCAAAGAAAGCATGGGATGAGTCAGATGAAAAATACAATTTTTTGGGGTCCGTTTCAGTCTCAGAATTGAAACGTCGCAAGTTCATTGCGAAGGGTGTTTCAGAAAACCCATGGGCAAAATGTCCAGCTGATAGCTGAACATAATTGCTGTTTTGGGATTTCGATCATGTCTCAAGGACCACGGGCTAGGGGAGTGGCCGGTGCAAATCGCTACCACGGAGGAAAAATACATATCGCTTGTGCGTGTCCATATTTTGGTTGTGCATGCATGCACCCTTTCGATGTTGTCGTTAGCTAGCAGGGTTTTTGTGTCGATCCTCATGTGTGGCATGCATATCGGAAACCATTGGTAGGTTTTCTCAAGTGTGGCTGAAAGTTTTCCCAATCGGTCACAATGGTAGTGTTAGAGCTACTTCGTTGGCGTGCGCCGCCTATCTTCATCCTGATTGTCCTTCTGACCCGGTGGAACTTTCAAATCCCACATACAGTTGAGACTTGTCCACCAGATTAAGGTTATGGGTTTCTGGTCTATAGTAAGGTGATGGAATATGGAAACATGAATGTTTGCATTTTGGTTCCATGTTTCTTCAACAAAATGGTGAACCCAAATTTATGCCCAAAATGTTGCCATTCCAAATCATTCCAAATCACTGGAACCACTGGGTGCCATCGATGTTGTTGGTGTTGATCATTCAAATTCAAGGGTCTGTATATTTAGGTATAAATCAACACACAGCCTTTAGCCTAGTATATTCATGATCCGTACCATCTACTACATATAGTTGCATATGTTTGCAACCCATGAAGATGTGATTTTTGATATCTGGCTTTTACCAATTGACGACCAATGCCTGGACCATGCATGTATCCAAGGACCGGGAATTCGTGGAGGTATTCTCAGGCCGTGGTGAAGTCAGCCGTGGATTCAGGGACGTTACTAGCCCACAAATTCAGGGTCTGACCTGATGGGTTTTGAACATGGAACACATGATGTTTTTATAGACTGTCCGATTTTTGTTTACACCCTGCTTTCCACATCTGACCCAATCCTGGCCTCGTGGAGTTGGTCAAATCGATAGCTCTCAGGTTGGCCTAGTTGGCACATCGATCGACTTGGAGCTGGACGACCGCTGCTTCGATCTCACAAAGCCAGCTGCATTCTCGTTTCTTATCTGGAAATGAAAGCACGATACCCACATATTGGCACAATTAAATAAATACAGAACATGGTCATTGATGTAGTTACAAAATGTTATAAATATGTTTTTATATATTTATACACCTGTTTCTCTATCTATTGGTTGGTAGTAGATACACATCATAACAGTGGTTTCGTTGTGCATGGGCTCTGCTATGGCCATGCAATCAAATCAAAAGAGACTATATGGGTCTGGTACCACAAACTCTCGAAAGACTCCAAACAACAAAGAGGTCAGAAAAATTGAGGGAAACCTGACTCCCAGGATTTTTTCAAAAATCCTGGGAGTCAGGTTTGGGTTTTTTTTTTACAAAATGCCCTTTTACTAGGAGAATAGGTTAGTTGTTTCGCAGCTCCAACTGCCACCCAGGTTGGTTATCAACGAGATCACCCGCTGCAAACCAGGTTCCCCAGTGGTTCTGGCACCGGACTGCCGATCGTTATCTGTAATGTTACTTGGCCCAACCCATATATGTCCCACTGGTGTCATGTACCTCCGAACTTACCATATGGGTTTGGAGTTTACCTGAAGAAACATATGGCTCTTCTGGTGGTTTGTGCTGATCAAAATCCATAAGGTTCATATTTCCAACTGTATTGCCGGGGAAGTCCGTAAATATATACTAATTGGTGACCAAAATGCGATGAGGACAGCAACATGTATTCATATATGTATATATATATATAGATATATGTATATAATCCTCAAGTATGAAATAAGCAATAAATATGCCTACATAAATATACGCTGAAACAAATACATGTATATACAAATATTTATATATATATAGACACATATATTTATAGGCATATACATACAAACATATGTATATATATATAAATATTGTGTGAATAGAAAACCCCTTTCAAATATGTCATGTACATACCCTATCTGAGGTCTCGGGACTCACCGCATCTGAGGTCTCGCCATACGAGTGGTCGAACTGCCTTGCATCCGTACGGACATCGTGGCTACTCGTTCGTTCGGGTTGGCAACGTGCTATCGAGTCGGGTGGCATTGATGTGCCTCCTAGCATCAATGTGTGGTTTGCGTTGGATCTTGGAACAGCCAGATGCAAGTTTCCTACCGAACTTACCGCGATATCAATGGCTTTGGGGTGTTCTGAAGGCCATATTTGGACAACCAAAATGTGGTTTTCATTTCAACCAGTGTCTATATATAATGTTTTGCAACGATGCTGTCATTTAAGCTAAGGTACAATAATGGTGAAATCCTGGACCAATATATTTAGGGAAAAATGGTTTAGACGTTTTTTGATGGTATCACAATGCATGATTTGTGCAAGTATGTTTTGACAACCATGGTAGGCCTATTCTGGCTCGATGTACATGGGCATCTTTGGTTCAGGGAGCCCTAAAAGGCACAGACTCTTCTCCAATGATGAGGGTTGGATCCAAGAGTTGATCAACAAAGCTGGCTACATGTCACGTGAAGATCAGCAAAAGTGCGAAACCAAAACATCTCGTCAGTACATAGATAGCAGTGGAAAGAAGAGATGCGTTGGTGTGAAGTCAGCTCTGAAAGAATCAGCGCATCCTAGCAGAACTAATTTGGATTTCAGTGGGCTCACCCAATCACCCAACTTTATTTTTATGATGGCTTAATCCAAACATGGCACTCTATGGCCCCTATTCGAGAGATATCCCAGGCACTATCCTCCCGCATTTGGAGATTTCATGGCCGACGTTGCCACACGACGGAAATCGGTGGCATGGCTGAACCTCCACAAATAGATATACATACATTTATAATTATATATACAAACACAATAGTTACAATATATAAATATATATATATACACATTATAGTATACACACATATGTATATATATATATATATATTAGGTTTGTATCTTGGAAAAGGTGAACCATGTCCAAAAATTCAATCACCCTTTGATCTCACAAATCCATCTCTGTATTCATATTCAAATAACCCCAACATTTGGTGTCATCTCAGGAGCCACTCCCGGAAGCGCCGCCTTTGAGAGATGATCTGCCGGTGGACATGACCGACCTCGAATTGTTCAAGCGTTTCTGCATGCCGTTGGGTGATCTCTGGGAGGATGCTTCTTGGCCCCAAGGTGTCGGTGGATCCCAATATCATGTGCCATCCATCATTGAATGTAAAGTGGCAATTGAACTTGGGCTTGCTTTTTACATGGATTATCCCAATCATTGTTTTTGGGTCGTAAACTTTGGATGTGCATCATAAACCCTGGATTAAGAACCATACAAATGAGTCAGGTGAGATGATCCTATCCTTCAACCAGGTCATTTGCCACTGACATTGACAGAACCACAGATGCACATACACACTCACATGCAAATATGTTTATTATTTGTATTTATGCACTTACATACACACACATACATACATGCATCCATGCATGCATACATACATACATATGAACATATAGATACATGCATGCATGCATGCATGCATGCATACATAAATACAAACACATCCAAACATACAAACATACAAACATACATACATACATATACATACATATACATACATACATTCCATACATTAGTATGCATACATGTGTACATGTATGAAAATATGTGCATATATATGTATATATTCTGCATATGTGCACACACACATACATATGTTTCAGACATATGTGATATTGTATTCACAGGTTACATATACACATTCGCACATATTTGTATGTGTACATCAAATGTGTATACACATAGACATGATATGTGCATTTACTAGATACAGATTTGGATGTGCATATACATATGTACCAACTCCATGTTCCATACAATATCAATGTTCTCATCCCGACTCGGGCTGACCTCTGGCCTGTTGCATCTTACTTGGCCAAATCCAAGCATATGCACATACCCGAAGGATGGGAACCTTGTCTGGTTTACATCATTGGTGGTTTTTACCTGGTAAACCTTTCCCCTGCAAATGATTTGTGGTTTCCACCCATGATAAACATTACTGGTGTTTGGCTACCCATATTCATCATCAACCATCAATTTTTGATTTCCATTCCTGATGCCATCAAGGAAGATATCTTGAAAGAACTGAAGCTGCGCTAGCTTTATTTCACCGATCCATGCAATACTGCATGGTCTTTTATTCTTGCGATGATTTGCAGGGATTTGGGACCTGGACATCATGCAAGTCAGCCTTGGGCGTTTCGTGTTCAAAAGGGATTCCGTGTGTTCTCTGTCTTTTCGCAGGTTTCATGGTTTTCACGCACGAATGCGAAATGTAAATATTCACAAAAAAACACGAAAATGTGATCCGTGAAAACGTGTGCTATTGGACATGGAAAAACGCCGAATGGCCATGGAAACAGCGTGAAAAACGTGAAAATAAAAAATGACCTTTCCGGCCCACGAAAACCACGAAAATCACGAAAACCACGAAATTCACAGAGGTTGCACGAAAACCACGAAAATCAATAGACCATTGGGCAATGCTATGCATATATGTGGATTTAAAGCTAATCCAAAATATACATCACTACCTGTCTACATATGTGTATGTAAGATCTTTTGTACATCGAATCTGTAGCCATTTTGATCCGAACTTCGGAGGTTTTTGCTCCTCCCCCCCCTTTTTTCGCGAAATGGCGAAGACTAAGGCTACAGTGAGGGAGTTAAAGGCTAGACTTGAGACTGCTGAACCTAAGGCCATCCCATGCCCAAAGGTTCGAGTGAATGGCAAAAAAACGGACCCGAGCAAAGCAGCACCTCCCACCAAACCAGCATCCTGCCCTGCAACGAAGACAGACACGACCAAGAGTGAGTTGCCAACGAAGACAAGCACGACCAAGACTGGGTTGCCTCCTTTTGAAATTACTTGGGATAACCTGCCCAAAGTAATGAAATGATTCAATATGAGTGAGGGTGATGCAGTTTCGGTGTTACTCCAAGTTGTTGGTCCGGATCCCCGTGGGGATGACTTTTGGACTACCTACAAGAAGCGAGTGAAAGTTGAAAAATCTGAAAGTGTGGCTGCGGAGAAACCCCGTGAGGTTCCTGAAGCACCTGAGGTCCCTGAGGCATCTGAGGTCCCTGCACCAAAGCGTCGTCGATTGAAGCCTGCCTTGCCTGCCCCTCCAGTTGACAACCAGTTGGGGGACCCTGACCTCTACCCGTCCGATGATGATGGTGAACGAACCTTGCCGATGCTTGAACCTGAGCCGGAGCCCACCGAGAACCAGGAGGTTGACGACACACAACTTGATGGTGAACCCTTGGAGGAAGGAGAAGAGGAATACCCTGAGGATGACATTGAGATGGAAGTTGCTCCGAACAATGGAGGTGACGACCAAGACTCCCCGAACAGTGGTGCAGCCTATCCCTCCTGAGGAACCTGAACGTGTTTGTGAAGCTCCGGAGCCAGTGGAACCGGTGATTGCTCCAGTCGTCGCGGACCAGGATGCCAAGGACGCCAAAGACAACTTGGATCAAGCAATTCGATCTACCCCAACACCAACTCGTTCCGGAGGACGGGTTGTTCAGCACGGTGTTCGCCGGGTTGAATCTGCTGCCCCTGCTTCGACTACACCTGTTTCGACCTTGAAGTCTTTGAAGTTCCCTGCTGTGATTAGGTTTTGTTTGTGTTTATTTCAATATTTTCTTTGGTTCCAAGTTCCAAGCTTTGTTTTCTTTTCAAAGTGTTATGTCTTGCTGTTTCAGTGCGATGCCGTGTCTAAGGTCGTGTACAACTTTGGTTCTTGGTCAGCAGCAGCTCTCGAAGCAAGCGTCCCAGGTGCACATGGATGACAAGGATGTTGATGGGGACACTGAGTTTCTTGATTACAACTTAACTATACATACACACCTATTCCAATTATCCCCCAATGCAGAAATACATGCTGCCCTTGAACCTTTATTTGAACCCTCTTTGAGCCTGGCCTGTAGTGGGAAAAATATGAACCATGCTTTGAACCTTTGAGGCTTTCTTAAACCTTCCCTTATATTTTTGTTTGAACACTGCCACTCCCATCGCCCATGCGTGAGGTTGGGTCCCTCGGCTTCTCAGCTGGTCAAGGACGATGGCGTGTTGGTGGACATTGTCAAATCTTTGTCTCATCTTCAAGCGGCAATGGACGACCCCAAGACCCGGGCTGTGTTGCAGGCATTAGCCCCAAACTTGTTTGCAGTGTCTCCAGACATGGATGCTGCTCAACGTGGTTTGCCGTCGTCGTCAAAGCCGGCTGGATCTTGCAGAAGTGGTACTACAAGCCCAGCGCCCTCCCTGCCGGAACCTGCTCCCGTTGCCCCAGCATCCACACATGTTCAGTCTGTGGTGGACAAGATCAAGGCTGACAGAACCAGAGCCGCGAAGGCCAACAAGACTTCACCTGGACCTGGTGACAACACCGACAAGACCGACGAGATCGACAAGCATGGCAAGCCCGACAAGATCGACAAGACTGGCAAGGTCGACAACAAGACTGGCAAGACCGTCCCCAGCCCTGACCCTTCTGACCCTTCTGACCCGGCTAGGTCTGACAAGGCAGATCCTGGTGAGCCTGAAATCAATAGCTCCACACACAGAGCTGCACATGCTCGATTAGCTCGACGCATGGAACGGGTGGACCCAGCCAGCTTCCCCCATATGAGTCGCCTATGGTCTGGCAACAGAAAGGACAGCAGTTTTGAATTTGATTACATGTGTTTTATTTTTGAATTTGGCACTGACCATGCACTGGTATACCCAACACAGACCTGGATAAACTGTTTAGATATGTTCGGTCAATAGTTAGTGAACCATGATTTATTTATATATTCACATGAAGACATGTGTATATATAGATATATATGGAAACCTTTTTTAAATCGATTTCCCCAGGACAAGCAAGAGCTACTTCGGCAGTTCGTGATGAATGAGGAGAACCTTGACAAAGTGGAGACCCACCTGACCGTTTCCAGGGAGCAAGAGGGTGAGGTGGAGCACAAGAAAGAACTGCTTACAATTGCCGAAATGAAGCGCCGCAACTTCTCAGAGTAACCAGTATCAATTTCAGCAAGTTTGTTGGCTTTTGGCCAAAGGTTGAATTTGGGGGGTGAGGGTTTACTTGGGGTTGATCAAGTTTTGTTTTTCTTTTAGCACCTGTAGCCTGTTTACATTCCAAAACGGAGACCAAGGACCAAAATCCAGAGCATTATTGCTCGCAACACACCTGTGCCTGACCCCGATGCGCCGGAGGATGCAGAATCTGTGCGCTTCTGGTGCACAGCCGGTGGCCAGTACTCAGAACGAGAGCGGACGCGAATCACTGCCCAGGCAAGTGCAGCTGTAGCTACCACACGAGAAGGTCTGACCTCTCTCCATATGGCTGATGCTCCTGTTTCTTGCTCTATGGCTCCGGATTCTGGTGCTGTTGCGAACCGCCCCACTCTCAAGGCGTTGGTCGACGTGGCAAATCAAACTACTAGCCCTGAGAGTGCCCCTGTGGCCAAAGCTAAGGCAAAGGCAAAAGCAAAGGCAAAGGCAGCTTTGCAAGCCCCGAAAACGCCTGCTGAGAGACGTGTTCAAATTCGTTTCTCTTATATGCTTCATACTTTCTACCGTTCTTGTTTCGTCAAATTATTTCTTCAAATTTTACCTTTTTGATGTGTTTTTCCTCCTTTGCTTTTGGACCCATTCAATCAGTTACAAAGGCAACCAGCTCAAGAGCGAAATGGCCAAGTGCTCGGTGGGAACCGATCTCCCACAAGGGCATGATTTGCGAGTTCAGCTGGATAAGTTGAAAGGATCTTTGGAAAAGCTGTTGGATGAGTTACTTGGATCCGAGTTTTAAACCAAAATTGGATGGGTATTTCCTGGCACACAAAAGTTTTTGGATGAATGTGTCCCCTGACCTTGTTTAATGTAATCCAAGGCTGAAAGATCTGCCTGACGATGACTTGGATCAGTTCGCCGATGAATGCGCTGATCAGGTCAGCTGTCGACCAAAACTCTCTCAAATGAAATCACATCATTAAACTGTGAACCAATATTTGCTGATACAAAAACACAATGGCAACCCTTTTTCCCAGTGGGAACCCAACTACAATAACATACTTGATTTCCCTTGCCCCTGGTCAGGTGAAGACTGTTCGACTTCTGCGGGCCCAGGCATCCGCAATTGTCAAGGAGCTCCGAAAGGACGAGGACAAAGCCTCCGCTGGCAAATAATCTGTGGGTCAAGGATTGAGTCCTGATCCAGGTATATATGGGTCTAGTTTTGAGTGACCATGGCATGGTGCTGCATAGAGGATTAAACTCCCCATGTTGGAAATGTTCGACAAACAAAGCTTTAGATCTTCACTAAATTCCCATCAACTTGAATCATCTTTTGGGGGTCCTGGCAGTCCATGGAAGTACGGTTGGGTTTTCCATGTAGGGTGGATTTAATGTCCATGAAATTTCCAGAGCCACTGTGAGCAGTGGTTATCGCGTCTGAAACCTATCGATGTGAATCAGCGAACGGTGGAAAAAAGTGAAATTAACTTTGGAATATGTTTTCGAACAACATTGTGGTGCTTGAACAATTCACAATGGAGCCTGCGCAACCATCATAGACATGTCATTGATTTCCATCCAACCCCACGCAGGTTCCTTTAAGCGGAAAGCTCACCACCTTCTTTGTGAACGGCTTGATGCAGCGTTTCTAAGCATTGATTGGGGAGATATATTATATATAGGGTTTATTTTTATATATGTATATGCATATCTATGTATGCTACTTTAGAAAGATTTTATTTCTACATTTATCTACATACCCATGGCAAGAAATGACAATTAGATATAGGGAATCCCAAAATATAAATACATAGGTTAGCTGGTCCCGTTCACACCGAGTGAGGCTTGCGCATTCAATTGGTGCTGGCCATTGCACCGTCAAACATTCGAGATTTGTGGGTGAAGTCTACGACTCTGAGCTGATTTCGCTCCTAGCCTGCACCCCAAAACTGTTCTATATGGTCCAGCCATCCAACATGATCAGGGTCGGCTGGCCTTGATTGATGTAAGGTCTGGTAGAGAACACGGCCTCCATGAACGTGCGGCACGTTTGGGTGCATCTTTGCCATGCCCTATACAGTGGATTACCATCCCCATGAAGGAATCCCCGGACTCGGAATCTTTTGCGTTCGTGAGATGGCCAATGCTACTTCCTGAGGATTTTGATTTTTGGCACAAGTTCAGAAACCATGTTTCCCACAATGTTTTCTAGGATGGTTCAAATCCCGTACATACCAATATATATATAAAGATATAGGTAAAGATGGATATTTGTAATATATATACTATGTATGTATATATATATAATATGTTTCTTTGTACTATATTTGATATCAAATATAAAATAAAGAATAAACAATCCATAATGTATATAATATACAGTTTAATATTCAAATTTGATATTTGATGTATGATACATCATATACAATAAATAAATATATATATATATATATATTTGTTTATGTGTGTGGATGTATATGTATATGTACAGGGATTTTACAGATTTTTTGGGGCTCCTCTGAACTATGCCTCTAAGGCGAAAACTTTGGTTTCTGAAGGTTACCTTTCTGCGCTGGTTGGTAACCTTGATGAGCTGCCGCAATACTGGCAGGGAATGCTCCAGGACTTCCCGGACCATGTTGTGAAAGATTCGGATGTCAACTTACGTGCAAGCATTGGCTGCACACTCTATGGAGCCATGTCCCAAGGTGAGATCATTTTTCAATTTTATATCACCAAAAAAACATGACCCCTCCAAAACAAGGAAACCAAACTTGTTATATTTGATAGTGCCATACTCAATCCCAAAAAGGAGATGAAGTGGATTGCTTGGGGGATTCGTGGATGTTCCTTCTTTGGACATCGGATAACTCGACATGCAGAACACATAGTCCAAGCTCACGATTTCCGATGGCTATATTTCCATCATCTCTTTATGCCATTGACCCAGAAACTGGGGTGAACCTCACATTGGAAAGTGCGACCGCTGCCATCACCCGCAGCTTCAATGCCTTGTCCACGGATGGCATTGCAATCCATGACCTCAAGTCCGTGGGCGGTGGCATGGCCCCTTTGGCCGCACCATTCCTTCATAACATTTTACAGTGAATGTATGGAAATGGGCTCCCATTTGATGTTATAAAATCATCATTCGTCCATTTGATGTTATAAAATCATCATTCGTCCATATTATTCCTTGTGCCCAAAACATATTTGATGATATTTTCAAAAAAACCAAGGTTGGACGTCTTAAGATGTATGTCATGGGATTTCGTGGCGACTGGAAGGCCCTAGTCGCGATTTTCAACCTGGTCCGGAACTACAACACAAACAAGGCCCCATACTTTCAATTGATCATGTGGGACAATGTTGATGGTTTCAACAACATATATTTCATAATATATAATATTTCAAGTCATGGGTTCGCATCTTTATATTGGCCCCTGAAGGTGTGTTGGCTGTGTCATGCAACCAAAGGGATGGAAAACGACGTGCACATGAGCATCACAAATGTCTCTGATACTGCCTTGTGGTGGCAGACGCTATGTCAGTCAGACCCATGGCAAATCCAGCCAAACTATACGAGACTTATCGGTTTCAAGATTTCAATGATCGTTCCTGACTTACTCCATTGCTGGAACCTTGGAATACTACGTCATATGTTGGGATCGTCCTTGAGAATCATCTTGGCCGAACGGTTTGTGTTTGACGCACCCACCGTGCCTGAGCGATTTGCGATGGCAACAGAGAGCTTGATGGCCTTTGCACGTCAGCACCGCTACCCTTTGAGATTTAAAAAACTGACCCAAAGGAAAGTGGGTTGGAAAGCAAATCGCTACCCGGAGCTGGCTTGCAGTGGCTATGATTCGTTTGTTGTGGCATCATGGTTGGAAAAGTTATTGGAACCAATCAACATGTACAAAGAAATCAAAACTCTACTGTGGAGTGGGAACAGAGCCGTAGGCTTAATGTACTCGGCTGGTCGGTTCTTGACACCCGTCGAGAAACAGTCTTTAAAAATGTATGGGGACATTTTTCTTCAAACGTATGTCCAGGAAGCAGGGAAAGCAATCAGTGCACACAAGTTGCTTTTCAGGGTAACCCCAAAGTTACACCTTTTATCTCACCTCTTTGTTTCTGCCCGAATTGCAAATCCATCATTTTACTCAACATGGATGGACGAAGACTTTCTAAAGAAAATTGGAAAAACTTTGGGGTTGACTCCATACAGAACCGCACAAAAGAGACTGCTACAGCGGTGGCTTCTTGCAATCCCTGCGCACTTGAACAAAAATTTGGGGTGATTTCTTGTGAGAAATGGGTGCAATGCACCTACGCGGTGTGTGCAGTGAACTGGGGCGCTGCATGGCAAAACAGTCTTGGGATCCCAGCGGAAGTTTTAGGGCTTCGCATCGGTTGTTGCAGGTGGCAGTTGCATATACTGTATTTGTTTTGCTGTCATCCATGTGACTGGTTCCAAACCACGGGATAATTTTGATTTCTTTTGGGGTTCAGTTGAAATCATAAATTGCTGTCTTTGCGTATTGCCAAGATTGAGCCAGCTCAGCACTGGCAACTGGTCGATCTGTCAACCTGCCACCCCCGAACATAGTTTGGTTGTTTGTAGATATGTCTCTATCTGTTCTCCCCATTATCGCATCACCAACGGATAAACTTTCAAAACTGTTTCCTGCATATTTACAAGCTTGACATACATCTATAGTCTAACGCCTCCCAAGATGTCCATCATATTTCCCTGGTAGTTCTTTTGGTATAAACAACATCAAGTGTGTACATACCTACTGTGTAGATGTAAACATCCATGTGTGCAAATACATAAATATATACACATATACATTGAACATGTAGATCAAAATACAGATGTAATCACAAAAGTATATTCGAATATAATATATTTAGATCCACGTACATATATACATACATATGTATATATATATATATATGCATACATACATACATACATACATACATACATACATATACATACATACATACATACATACATACGTACGTACGTACATACATACATACATACATACATATATATATATACACATAAGTATATATACACATATATATCTAAATATGTTATGGTTTGTTTAGAGACAAACTGTCGGAGTTACCACCGTTGAGAAAGAAACTTCCGAGTTACCATCGACCAGCTCAAGTTTGATTTTTTGCCAAAAAAATGCATTTGCAGTGCATATTCTCCAAAACTGTCAGAGCAAATGTGCTGAATCAAACTGGTAGCGGAGCAAACTCATATGCGGCTGTGAAATTTACAAAGTGCAAACCGCGAAAAGGTCAGGTCAATAAGTTGTGAAAACAACGAACGGCACGAAAACCACGAAAATCGTGAACAACACGAAAACGCATGAAAAGCACGAAAACCGTGAACAACACGAAAAAGCAAGAAAACCACGAAAATCGTGAACACCACGAAATTTGTGCAGGAAAACAAAACCCACGAAAAAACATGAAAATGCAAAAATATGTGTCGAAAATCAGGACACCAAGAAAAGCGTGAAAAACGTGAACCCGTGAAAACCGTGAAAACGTGAAAACGTGAAAACCGTGAAAACCGTGAAAACGTGAAACATCAACCCTTTTCACGCGAAAACGTGAAAGTCAACCCTTTTCACGCGTGAAAACCCATTTGGCCGTGGAAAACGGGTATGGCCGTGGAAACACGAAAACAAGGTCCTGAGCCATATGGACCCGGTTTCTGGATCCGAACGGTCCTCTAGGATTAGACAGGGGCTGTAACTCCCGGTCGTAGTACGAACCGGCCGGTGACTGCTAAACGGTCCCCAAAGCTGATAGCTGGAGCGGGTGGGTCCAGAAGGAAACTACTTCAAGTTTTGAGAGACATGTGAAAAGGGAGCGATTAGCACTGCTGCCTTCATCCGTGCTCGGCTGTACATC